>MDTB01143021.1_pt1 | contig 11553 bp, 15 predicted proteins | sample 811161 | NCBI WGS metagenome assembly MDTB01 (sample SAMN05326650, study PRJNA326480) | marine metagenome | isolation source: seawater | place: Mediterranean Sea | collected 2009
AATGTCATTGGCATTACCCAAGGTTTTGTTGAAGAACTATCAATAGTTGGTGTAGGCTACAAGGCAGCATTGCAGGGAAATACCCTTGTATTAAACCTTGGCTACTCTCACCAAATTCACTATGAGATTCCTGAAGGAATAAAGATTGAAGTGCCTACACAAACAGAAGTAGTGATTAAAGGCATTAATAAACAAGTAGTTGGTCAAGCTTCAGCTCATATTCAAGATTATAGACGACCAGACCCATACAAAGGTAAGGGTGTCCGTAAGAAAGGCGTAAATATTTCACTGAAAGAAGGGAAGAAGAAGTAATGATTAATAGATCTACAAACTTGAAAATTGCTAAGCGAACTAGAGTAAAGCGTAAATTTAAAGGTATACATAACCTTAGTAAAAAAGCATCAGTATGTGTATTTCGTTCTAATAAAAATATATACGCGTCATTTATTAATGAAGCAGGTCAGTGCCTCCATACTGTATTTTTAAAAAATAGTGGGAACATAGATGCTGCTAAAAGTGTTGGTAAAAAGATTAGTGAATGGATAAAATCAAACAAAAAGGACAGCGAGCCAATTGTTTTTAACAGAAATGGTTTTAGATACCATGGACGTGTGAAGGCTCTTGCTGATGGTATGAGAGAATCAGGAATAGCAATTTAGGATAATTTATGGTGGCAGATATAGAAGCAAAACAGTACGAATTGACTGAAAAAACAATTACTATTAACCGTACTTCGAAGGTTGTTGAGGGTGGACGAATATTCAGTTTCTCAGCAGTAGTTGTAGTTGGTAATGGTAAAGGAAAAGTTGGGTTTGGTATTGGAAAATCTGATGAGGTACCTGTTGCTGTCCAAAAGGCAACGGATCAAGCAAAAAAATCAATGATCCAAGTTGATCTTAAAGGTGGTACTTTACAACATGCAATCGTTGGAAAGCATGGTGCAAGTAGAGTCTTTATGCGACCAGCGTCAGATGGTACTGGCGTTATTGCTGGTAGTGCAGCAAGGTCAATTTTTGAAGTAATGGGTATTGAGAATGTTCTATCAAAATGTTTAGGTTCTACAACAGCTATTAATGTAGTAAACGCCACTTTTGATGGTTTAAAGCGTCAAAAGTCATTAAAGAGAATGTCTGAAAAACGTGGAGTTAATCTTCTAAAAAGATTTAAGAGTACTGTAGCAAATAAAGGTGAGTAACGTGAGTGATAAACTACTAACAGTGAAATTACAAGGTTCTGTCATAGGACAGAACAAAAGAGTTCGATCTACTGTTCTCGGTCTTGGTTTAAAAAAAGTCGGATCTCAAAAGGAATTGAAAGATACACCTCAAGTTCGAGGAATGATTGCAAAAGTTAACCATTTGGTGGAATTGGTATGATGTTAAATACGATAAAATCAAGTAGCAATGCAAGAAAGTCAGCCTTACGTGTTGGCCGAGGCATGGCGAAGAAAGGAAAAACATGTGGGCGTGGTCACAAAGGTCAGAAGTCTAGAAGTGGTGGGATGCCTAAGCCAGGTTTTGAGGGTGGACAAATGCCACTACATAGAAGATTGCCTAAGTTTGGTTTTACTTCACAAGTATCATTAACACATGCTGAATTACGTTTAAGTGAAATAGTTGCCAAAGTTGATGATGAAAAGTCTATTATTGATTTAAATTTTCTGAAAATGAAAAATTTAGTAAGATCTAATACAAAATCAGTGAAGATTTTTATGTCACCACGGTGTGAATGTCCTAAGAAGTTACACATAAAGGGAATCAATATTTCAAAAGGTGCGTTAAAATTGGTTCAAGATAGTAAAGGAAGCGTAGAGTCTTAATGGTAGATCCTTCGACATATAAAGAAATCCGAAATCGTCTGTTTTTTATTTTATTTGCAGTTATGATATTTCGCTTGGGAGCCCATATCCCAGTGCCTGGTGTTGATTTCCTTAAACTTTCAGAATATTTTTCGAAGTACCAAGGTGGTATTGTCGGTTTATTCAATATGTTTTCAGGTGGTGCTTTTAGTCGTTTAACAATTTTTGCATTAGGTGTCATGCCCTACATTTCAGCTTCAATCATAATGCAGCTGCTGTCTACTTCCGTAAACCATTTGATGCAATTGAAAAAAGAGGGTGACTCTGGTCGAAGAAAAATTAGTCAGTACACACGTTACCTTGCTGTTGTAATATCTTGTATTCAAGGTACAGCAACAACAACATGGCTTGTATCTCAAAACCTTGTCATTGAAGCAACACCTATATTTTTTGTAACATCTGTTGCCACTCTAGTTACTGGTACCATGTTTCTTATTTGGTTAGGAGAGCAGATGACTGAAAAGGGTATTGGTAATGGGATTTCATTAATTATCGTTTTAGGAATAGTATCACGGTTACCGAGTTCATGTGGTCAGCTTCTCACCCAGGTAAGACAAGGACAAATGGCTTCAATGACATTAATTGCAATTTCTTTATTCGTAGTTGGGTTAGTAATGTTTGTTGTATTCATGGAAAGGGCACAACGTAAAATAGCTATTAATTACCCTAAAAAGCAGATGGGAAATAAGATGTATGGCGGACAAAGCTCATCACTTCCATTAAAAATTAATATGGCAGGTGTGATTCCTCCAATATTTGCTTCTATGATAATTATGTTTCCTGGAACACTTATCAACTGGTTTGGAGGACATTCACGAACTGGAATACTTGGTGAGATGCTATATGCAATATCACCTGGACAACCTTTGTATCTTTTTTTGTTTTCCTTAGCAATTATCTATTTTTGCTTCTTCTATACCTCAATTATGTTTGAGCCTAAGGATATTGCTGATAACTTGAAAAGAAGTGGTGCGTTAGTTCCAGGTATTAGACCCGGTAAAAACACAGCAGATTATATAGAAAATGTTATGACTAGACTTACGCTTGTAGGAAGTATATACTTGGTATTTGTGTCGCTTGTTCCACAGTTTTTGATACAAGCATGGAAGGTGCCTTTTTATTTTGGGGGCACATCTTTGCTGATAATAGTAGTTGTATTGATGGATTTTGTTGGACAGTTGCAAACACATATGTTACCTGCCCAGTACCGTGAAATGAGTGGAAAACACTCAAGTAAATCTAAGAAAGGAAAGTTAACATTGTTAAGATGATAGAGAGATTATGAAAGTAAGAGCATCCGTAAAGAAAATATGTAGATCATGTCAGGTTATAAAACGTCATGGTCGCGTTATGATAATTTGCAAAATTGCAAAACACAAACAGAGACAGGGGTAAGCCAGTATGAGTATCGTGGTTGCAGGTAGAATACTACCATCAAGAAAACACTTGGTAATTGCTTTAACAAGTATTTATGGTATTGGAAGAAAATCTTCTTCAGAAATTTGTAAAAAGCTGTCTATGAACGAATCTACAATTTTAGCAGATTTAGATAATGAATCTATTGATAAAATTAGAGAGTGTGTAGGTGAGTACTTAGTCGAAGGTGATCTTAGAAGAGAGATCAACATGCATAAAAAGCGTTTGCTAGATATTGGTTGCTACCGAGGCATTCGACATAGAAAAGGCTTGCCTGTACGTGGTCAGAGAACTAAAACGAATGCACGAACACGTAAAGGTAAGAAAAGGGGATAATTAAATGGCACAGTCTAAATTAAAAGTTTCAAGTACCGGTATTGCCGTGATAAATTCAACATTTAACAACACAATTGTTACATTAACGAACCCGAACGGCGATGTTGTTGCTTTTTCAAGTGGTGGTAGAACTCAAAAAGGTGCTAGAAAAGCAACAGCATTTGCTGGAGAAGAAGCAGCAAAAACCGCTGCACAAAAGGCCATTGAGTTAGGAATGTCCGAGGTTCATGTTAAAATCAAAGGATGCGGTAATGCAAGGGATTCAGGTACTAGAGGATTAGCTGCTGGTGGATTGAAAATTCTTACCATTAGTGAACTTACGGGTATACCACATAATGGTTGTCGTAGAAGGAAAAAGAAAAGAGTTTAAGAGTAGAGAAAGTTTATGAGTCAGTTTCGAAAAGGCGGATGCGGCCTATCAAGAAGAGTTGGTGTTGATCTTGAAAAAAAATCAGGAGTTAAACCAATTGAAAAAAAATGTAAGTTTGAACAACTACCTGGAAAACCTCTTGGTAGACGATCTCGTGGTTCTGATTACTCAAATCAACTTACAATGAAGCAAACCATGCGATATTATTATGGCATGTCAGAAAAACAGTTTAGAAATCTTTATAAAAAATCAGATCGTATGTCTGGTTCAACAGGTGATAATCTCGTTATTCTTCTAGAGTCAAGACTTGATAATGTTGTTTATCGTCTCGGATTTGCTTCTACAAGAGCTGAAGCTCGACAAATGGTTAGTCATGGACATATATCTGTTGATGACCAGCGTGTTACGATACCATCATATCGAACATCTGTTGGAGAACAAATATCTGTAATTAAGAAGTTCCAAAACCACCAACGTGTACAAGTGGCAACTGAGCTCTATAGTCAAAAAGAGCCTATTGAGTGGTTAGAAAGACAAAAAAAAGTATTTTCCGGAAAGGTTTTAGCACATGCAGACCCTGCATTTTTTGCTGAAATGTTCAAGGTTAATTTGGTAATTGAGTTGTATTCAAAGTGAGATAATATTATGACAGATGAAATCAATTTATATTCAGTGGAGAATCTCCACCATCCTACAAAAATAAAGTGTAAAGAAAAGGCTTTGAACACACTCGTAGTTGATCTAGAACCTTTTGAAAGAGGCTTTGGACATACTATTGGCGTTGCATTACGACGGATTTTACTTTCATCGTTGCCTGGTTGTTCAATTACTGAAGTTGAAATTGATGGTGTAGATCATGAATTCAGTACCATGGACGGAGTAAAAGAGGATGTTGAAATTATACTTATGAATCTTAAGGGTGTAGCTATTAAAAACCATCTTCACAAAGAGTTAAGTTTAAGCATTAATTTTGATGGACCTGGATCTATTACCGCCAAGGACATTATTTTGTCTGATCAAGCAGAAATAATGAATCCTGATCATCATATTGCAACAATTACCGGGAAAAGATCATTTAAAGCAAACCTTGTAGCTAAAATGGGATATGGCTACTCCAAGGCTAATCAAACTGAACAGGATGATGATCATTCCGAAAAAGTAGGAATCATGAAAATATCTGCTTCATATAGTCCAATCGTACGTTGTGTTTATGAAGTAAAGAATGCAAGGGTTGAGAACCAGACAGACTTGGATAAACTTGTCCTTGAAATTGAAACCAATGGTACGATTGATGCAAATGAATCAATTCGTTATGCTGCTACTATTCTTCAGCATCAACTACATGCATTTGCTGAAATTACTACACAACCTGTGAAAGAAGAGCCTAAAGAGGAAGATTTAGTTAATCCTATGTTGTATCAGTCAGTTGACGTGTTAGAGCTTCCTGTACGTGCAGCAAACTGTCTAAAAGCTGAAAACATTCATTATATCGGAGATTTAGTCGGTAGGCATGAATCTGATTTATTAAAAGTACCTAATTTAGGACGAAAATCGTTAAATGAAATTAAAATGATCTTAGCAGACAGAGGGTTAACTTTAGGTATGGTTATTAATAACTGGCAGGCTCCTGATTCTAATGATAACCAATTAAGTATTGAGGGCTAATTATGCGTCATCGTTCTGGCAAAAAACATTACAATCGAACAAGTTCACATCGTAAAGCTATGTTTATGAATTTGTCTCAAGCTTTAATTGAAAATCATACAATTAAAACTACTTTAACTAAAGCTAAAGGACTAAGAACATACGTAGAGCCATTAATTACCCTGTGTAAACAAGATAATGATGCACGTAGAAAACTTGTTTTTTCTCGTATTAGATGTAAAAAAACTTCTAAGAAATTATTTGAGGTTGTCGCTCCTGCATTAAAAGATAGACCAGGTGGATATTTAAGGATTTTAAAATGTGGTTTTAGAGCTGGTGACAATGCTCCAATGGCTATAGTTCAATTACTTGATATGCCAACAGATACCGATACTATTAAGAATACTCCAGCATCAGAAGATAGTAAAAAGAAAGCTGTTTGATTTTAACTAAATAAATAAGTAAATAGATCTACCATTTTATATATTATTTTACTTGTAAGTTAATGGAACAAAAATAAAGCTATTATACCGAATACGTATAACGCTATAAACCAAGCGTTTGATTTTAACTAAATAAATAAGTAAATAGATCTACCATTTTATATATTATTTTACTTGCAAGCCAATGGAACAAAAATAAAGCTATTATACCAAATACGTATAACGCTATAAACCAAGCGATTGATTTTATTTTAGTAACTAATTGGGTCATGCACTTTTCCTTTAAATATTTTGTATGCACTGTATGTATAAACTAATATGACTGGTAACATAATTGCTGCCCCAGGGGTCATAAATAGTAGTGTACTTGTAGGTGCTGCAGCCTCCCAAATAGTCATAGATCTAGGAACAAGATAAGGATATGTACTTAATCCTAAACCTACATAACCACATATGAACATTAAATAGCTTAAAATGAATGGCATCGTATCATTGTGCTGTGAGATTAATTCGTACCAACACCATAGAAAAAATACACCTGTGATTAAGGGCAAAAAGGCTAAAAAGGGAATTTTTTTAAGGTCAAACCAGAAACTGAAAACCTCAGGATGCACGAATGGAGTTGCAATGCTGACTATTGCCATAAATAATGCTACAAGTATTAGACATACCTTCGATACTCTATACATATAAAACTGAAGGGGACCATCCAACTTATGAACAATTCTAGTTGCGCCTAATAGTGCATAACCGGTTACCACGCCAATACCAGTTAGATATGCAAATGGTGAATGCCATGCAAAATAATTTTTTAGTAATTCTTCATGATGAAAACCTTCTACGAATGCTCCAAGAATATTACCCTGCATAAATGCTGTTATAAAAGAACTAGTAAAGATGACTCTATCCCAAATATGAGCATACTCTGTGCTTTTCATTCTATATTCAAATGCAACGCCTCTAAATAATATGGATATAACCATTGCCATAATAGGTAGATAAATTAGTGGTAAAAGAGTGCCAAATGCGGCCGGAAAAGCGCCGTATAGTGCAGCTGTTCCAAATACGAGCCATGTTTGGTTTCCATCCCACGTTGGTAATACAACACTCATCATCATATTCCGTTCGTGCATGTTGTGGGCAAAAGGCATAAGTATTCCGATTCCTTGGGTGTACCCATCAAGGATAACATACATTAAGATTCCACCACCGATTATGCAGTACCATACTATTGGAAGAATATATTCTAGGTCTGTCATTTATTTGCCTCGTCGTTAGATTGCAGATAACCAAATGGATAGTTGATTTCTTTATCTGAAAATCTCTTAGGACCTTTTTTGATTGTTTTAAAAAGATATTTGAAGTAAAAGAAACCAAAAATTATACCGTACACTATTAACAATACTGCAAACGATGCCATTACCTGATAACGATTTACATCTGATGCTGCGTCTGCAGTTCTTAAAAACTGGTATACAACCCATGGTTGACGACCAGATTCTGCAGTAAACCATCCCATCTCCATGGCTACAAATCCTGCTGGAGCGAGTAATATCCAAATTTTGTAAAGTAAAGGATATTCATATAATTTGTTTCTGTATAATAAAAATGCGCTTATAAGACTTACAAGAATCATTAGACCACCAAGGTATAACATGATTCTAAAACTAAAGAACGTTGTTGCTACATGTGGTCGTTCGTCTTTAGGTACAGATTTTAGACCTACAAGTTCACCATCCAACGAGTGAGTATTAATAATGCTTGCTGCATAAGGAATACCGATTTCAAAATAGTTTTTTTCATTAGCTTGATCAGGGATTGCAAATATTAAGTAAGGAACACCTCGTGAAGTATTCCAAACACCTTCAATAGCAGCTGATTTAATTGGTTGGTAATGGTGAACATCAAGCCCAACCATATCCCCAACAATTAATTGTGTTGGCGTTAGAATAGCCATAGCAATTACGCCAAATTTAAATACCTTTTTTGAAAAAATTTCGTTCTGTTTTTTTAATAAATAGTAACCACTAATAGCGCAGATGACGCATCCTGTTGCAATGTATGCTGATAGTACCATGTGAAAGAATCGAGAAAGTAACATTGGGTTAGTTAATATTGCAAACCAATCTGTAGGCGTAAAATTGCCATTTTCTAATACAAATCCGATAGGATGTTGCATCCAGGTATTTGCAATCAAAATCAAAAAAGCCGAAATAATGACACCAACTGCAACCAAAAGTGTAGCCATGTAGTGAAGTCTTTTTGATACTTTATGCCAGCCAAATAACATGACGCCTAGGAAACCAGCTTCAATGAAAAATGCTGACATGACCTCATACGTGAACAATGCACCTAAAATATCGCCTGCATCTCTACTTAGACCGGCCCAGTTAGTACCTACTTGAAACTCCATTACAATACCTGATACCACGCCTACACCAAAAGTAAGGGCAAAAATCTTTGTAAAAAATCTACATATATCGTAATAAATGATTTTTTTAGTCCTCAACCAGGCTCCTTCCATTATGGCAATGAAAGTTGCTAATCCAATACTAAAAGCAGGGTATAGGATATGAAAGGTAATAGTGAAGGCAAACTGGATTCTAGATAGGGTTACGGGAGTCAACATAGTATTATTATTAAGTTAAAACGTTTTTTTGTCAACAATAATAACCTTTTTTTAGTCTATAATTATATACACAGTGTATATATTTTAGGATTATTTAAAATGATAAAAATTAAAGAAAAAAAATTACCCAATTTAGAGATTATTTTACTTAAGCATCTTTCAACAAGTATTATATTTGGACACAGTGTACAGTTTGTTCATTGGAATTATACTGGACCAGATTTTTTATCTATTCATGAATTTCTTGGTAATGTATATGAAAAGTTACAAAAATATGATGACGAGCTTGCAGAAAGAATGCGATCTATGGAATTGCCAGTAGATAGTCGAATCTCAAGGTTGATAACATTAAGTGATGTTGGTGATTTTAATACGAAACAAAAGTATTTACCACAAATCATCGATGGCTTAGAAGTATTAATACGCCATGCAAATCGTTGTATTGAGGCTGCTCCAAATGACGATGTATTAATTGATCACTTTTCGGATCGATTGAATGATTACACAACCTATCTTTGGATGTTGAAAAGTCAAATTAAATAATTAGACCATCTTGGACGGGTCAACTATTTCCTCAAATTCGTTTTCTGTAAGGTGTTCAAGCTCGACGCATGATTCCTTTAATGTTTGGCCTTTTTCCAGGGCATTTTGTGCTATTTGGGCCGCTTTATAGTAACCAATTTTTGGAGTGAGTGCTGTTACAAGCATTAATGATTGTTTCATTAGATGATCAATTTTTTCTGCATTAGGAGTGATGCCTTTAATACAATGTTCTGCAAAACTATTCATACTGTCTGACATGATATATATGGCTTGTGATATATTGAAAATCATCATTGGCTTGAATACATTTAATTGAAAGTTTCCTTGAGATCCAGCTATCGATATTGCATTAACATACCCCTTTACTTGAACAGCAACCATAGTAAGAGCTTCACATTGGGTGGGGTTAACTTTACCCGGCATGATTGATGATCCTGGCTCATTTTCAGGCAGCGAAAGTTCACCTAGTCCACATCGTGGACCTGAACTCAGCCATCTAATATCATTTGCTATTTTCATTAATGAGCCAGCTAGAGTATCCAATGTACCTGCTAGGTGAACGATCTCATCATGTGCTGATAATGCTGCAAATTTATTCGGATGAGGGCGGAATGAAGTTTTTAATTCTTCGTTAATGTATTTACAAACTAGATCACTAAAGTTTTTTGGAGCATTAATTCCTGTTCCTACTGCAGTGCCTCCAATTGCAAGCTCCATTATTCCATCCATCGCTTTTATGATTCTTATTTCACATCTTTCAAGTAAAGAAACAAATCCATCAAATTCTTGTTTGAGAGTAAGGGGAGTCGCATCTTGAAGGTGTGTACGGCCGATCTTGATAATACTTTCAAAGTTTGTTGCTTGATGTTTAAGATGTTGGATTAAGTTATTAATGGAAGGTATTAATCGATGATTAACTAAATCATATGCACATAGGTGCATTGCCGTTGGGAAGGAATCATTTGAAGATTGTGAAAGATTCACATGATCGTTTGGGGTGATCGGTTCTTTTGATCCTAACTGACCATTGAAAATTTGATTCGCTCTATTTGCAATGACTTCATTTACATTCATGTTCGTTTGCGTACCACTTCCCGTTTGCCATACACTTAATGGAAATTCATTATTGAATTTTCCAGTTATAATTTCATTGGCTGCTTCTATAATAAGGTTGCCATGTTCTTCTGTTAATTTATTCGAAGCAACATTTGCCTTTGCTGTAGCTATTTTTAATATTGCATAGGCTCTTATAAGCTCTATAGGCATAGTATCATTGCCAATATTGAAATAATTGAGTGAGCGTGCTGTTTGAGCTCCGTAGTATGCTTCCTTTGGGACTTTTACTTCACCGATAGTATCTTTTTCTATTCTGAATGTCATTGTAGCTCCTTCATTTAAGTTTCATTTAACGCTCTTATTGGAGAGATTTTTGATGCTTTCCATGCTGGAAATACCCCAAAGAACAATCCAACGCAAATTGGTATAATTAAACCAACAAAAATAGGCTCTAGAAATAGATAGAATTTCTGGTGGACTAGTTGGCAAAATATCATCGTAAACGGTAAAGAAAGAATGATACCAATAAAACTTCCGATGAGGCAAATGATTAGAGATTCCGATAAAAATAGAAAAAGTATATTTTTTGGTAGAGCTCCAAGTGCACTTCGCAGCCCAATTTCTTTTTTTCTTTCAACCACTGCAATATACATGATGTTCATAATACCTATTCCACCTACGAGAAGAGAAATAACACCTATCATTAGTAAAAACAAATTAAACGAATTTGTTATTCCTTGTGAAGTACTATAAATATCATTAAGGTTTTGAACGCTGACACTAAGACCTGGAATATAATCTTTTAACTGTTTTTTTAATATTGAAACTTTAGTTTCTATATTACTGTGAGAATTGAATTCAACCATTAAACGATCAATTTTTAGATTATTTAGAAAGTTTGAGTCTTCAATAATTGGTATCACTATTTGTTTATTTGGGTTACCTAAAAAGTAAGCTTGGAAGCTCTCTTGTTGTGTTTTAGTAACGCCAACAATTTCAAAAAATTCATTATCCACATTGATTTCACTGCCAACTTTTAAATAAACACCATTTTTTCTCAATTGCTCCATTAAATGTTCACTTATTAGACACTGTTTTTGGTCTGTTGGAACAAGGTCTCGACCAGATGCTAAATGAATGTTTAAAAATTGTTTATCTTTTGACTTTATACCAACAATTGATACGCTTTCTTTCGTTTCATTCGGAAATCGAAAAGTAACATGTTTCGAAGCAATTGGAATAATGAACTTGATATTTC
>MDTB01236704.1_pt1 | contig 11553 bp, 9 predicted proteins | sample 811161 | NCBI WGS metagenome assembly MDTB01 (sample SAMN05326650, study PRJNA326480) | marine metagenome | isolation source: seawater | place: Mediterranean Sea | collected 2009
AAATCTTGAGAAAAAAATGGTTCTTAAATCTTTAGAAAAAAATCAAATTTCCACTCACGGGTATTTTACTAGTTTATTTGAAAAAGAGGCAAAAAAAATCACAAAGTCTAAATATAATTTAGCAGTCAATTCTGGAAGCTCAGGTCTTTTAGTGGCGCTCAAAACCTTAGGCATAAAAAAAGATGAAATTGTAATAACCCAATCTTATACATTTGCAGCCACAACAAATGCAATAATGCTAAATGGTTCGATTCCACTTTTGCTCGATATTTCGCCCAAAACATTAAATATAGATTTAATTCAATTAGAAAAATTTCTAGTTACAAAAACATACAAACAAAATAATCAAATATTTCACAAAAATTCTAAAAAAAAAATAAGTTGTATCTGTTTAGTCTTTACCCTTGGAATTATTCCAGACTTAAAAAAATTTAAAGCTTTATCAAAAAAATATAAGCTTAAAATTATTTTTGATGCGGCATGTGCTTTTGGGCATTACTATAATAATATTTCTTTAACAAAATTTTGTGATATTGCGGTTTATTCATTCAATGGAAATAAAAATTTTACAACTGGAGGTGGTGGATTGATTTGCACGGAAAAGGTGGGATATTACTCATTTTCTAAACAATATTCTGAAAATGGAAAAAAAAATACTTACGAATACAGAATGAGTGGATTTAATCTTAAAATGAACAGTATTAATGCCGCCCTAGGATTAGCTCAAATCAAAAGGATTAAATCTATAACCAAAAATAAAATTAGAATTAACAAAATCTATAAGGAAAATCTAAAAAAAATTAAATTATTTGATACAAAGTATTCCTGGGGTGACTATTTACCATGGATGAATTTCTGTTTAATAAAAAATAAAATTTTTTTAAAAAAAATTGTTCAAAAATTAAAAAAATCAAAAATTATTTCAAATATTTTTTGGATACCAATGCACAAACAGCTTACTAAAAATAATTATATTCTAACTAACTTTTCAAATACAGATTATTTATATGAAAGAATACTTGTTCTTCCATCATCGACAAATTTAAACCCAAAAATAATAAAAAAAATTTCTTATATAATAAATAAACTTTAATCTAATGAAAAAAAATAAGTATATAATTAAGCTTAATGAAAAGTTGACAATAAAAGATATACTTAATTTTTTACAAAAATCATCAAAACAAATAGTTTATTTGGTAAATAATAAAAATCATTTATTAGGGTCGATTAATGATGGTGATATTAGAAGATCACTTCTAAAAGGAAATGATTTAAATACTAAAATAAAAAATATTTACTACAAAAAAACTGTTTATTTAAAAAATAAGAACCTTAGTTCTAATGATATTATAAAAATTTTAGAAAAAAAAAAAATATCATCAATCCCAATTTTAAATAATAAAAAATTAGTAAAAGTTATGTTTTTAGACGATTTATTGAACAAACCAGGTAAAGAGGGAGAAAATTTTGATGTAATAATCATGGCAGGTGGATATGGAAAACGTTTATTACCACTTACTAAAAATACGCCAAAATGTTTAATACAGATTAATAAAACCAGCAAAATTATAGATTTTTTATTATCTCATTTAATAAAACATAATCTTAATACAGTTCATTTTATAACTTATTTTAAAAGTGAAAAAATAAAAAATTATATAAAAAGAAAATATAATTCAAAATTAAAATTATTTTTTCATAAAGAAAAGAAACCATCTGGTACAGCTGGTGGTTTAAGTTATTTACATAAAAATAAAAATCTAAGTGAAAATTTTATTGTTATAAATTCAGATGTTATAAGTGAAATTGATTTTTCTAGTCTTATCAAATTTTATAAAAATAATAAAAGTTTATTTACAGTAGTAACAAAGCTAGTTAAGCAAAAGTTAAGTTTTGGTTCGATCAAAAATAGAAGTGAAATCCTTTATAATATTGAGGAAAAACCAACAATTAGTTATTTTATAAATGCTGGCATTTACGTTTTTTCAAAAAAATTTTTAAATTATATTCCTAGATCAAAAAAAAAATTTGATATGACAGATCTTATTTCAAAAATTCATGATAAAAAGAAAAAAATAAAAATTTTTCACTCTTATGAAGATTGGCACGATGTCGGAACTCATGAAAAATTAAATGAGTTAAGGAAAAGATATAAGAATAGATAAAAAAAAATTTAGGTGAAACAAATAACATTTATATTACCAACAAAGAACAGACCAAAAGCTTTTGAAAGCTTTATAAAAAGTCATCAAAATATTTTCAAAAATTTAAATCATAAAATTTTGGTAGTTGATGGTAGTTCGGAATTAATGCATAAAAAAATCAAAAAAATTTGCAAACAAAATAAAAATTTAATTTTATACAAACAAAAAGAAAAAGGGTTCATGAATGCATGCTTTGAGTCTATAAAAAAAGTTAATTCAGTTTTTTGTACATTTTTATATGATGACGATTTATTAAGTAATGAGTCTGTGAAGGTATTTAAAAAATCAGCATCAGGCCAATTTTCTATGGGGTATGGAATTGTTGAAAATCTAGATTATAAAAATTTTACTAAAAATGGTTTTGATAAAATTAGCTTCGAAAAATTTAAAAATAAAGATGTCCTTTTATCTTATTATGGCGAAAATAAATTAGGTGTTCCTTTTATGCCAGTGAGTCCAATTTGCTTCATTTACAAGACTAGTTTTTTAAAAATATGGAAAAATTATGTTATTAATTTTTGTAACAAATCAAAATTACGGAAATATTTTTTGTTAGAAAGAAATATTGGTCCAGATCTGATAATGTATTTATTGCAAATATTAAAAAATGACAACATTTATTTAGCAAAGCCTTATATTGCCAAATTTAATGAACATAAAAGTTCTATGAGTTTATTATTAGGAAAAAATAAACTTCAGATTGGATACTGGTTAGCAAAAAAAAGTATATTAGAAAATAATTTAGTGCATGATAAAAAGATGTTAATTCAAATATATAATTTCCTATATGTTTCTGGTAACTATATTTTGTTTAAAAATTTAATACTTAAATTATTTGGTAAAGAGAATTTTTATTCAAATTTTGCAATAGAGATGAAAAATTTAAATACACACAAAAATGAAAATTTTAGTCTAATGAGATGTACCAATATAATTTGGAATAAAATCTTATAAAATGGAAAATTAATGATTTATTTTTTAAAAAAGATTTCAATTATATATTATTTTTTGTTCCCAAGAACTTTTGGTTTTGGATATAATCAATACAAATACTCTACAATTAAGAAGAAAATTATTTATGGGAAAAATTCTGTCCAACTTAAAGAATATCTTGATGAAAGAATTGTAGAAATTCCATGGATAATAAATAAATTAAAATCTACTAATAATAAAAAAATTTTAGATGTTGGGTGTACACTTAATTTTAAATATTTAATTGATTTTTTTCTAAAAAAAAATAAAATTTTTTTTATAAATATATTTAAGGAAAAAAATAATTACTTTTCAAATCAAATATCATATATTCAAAATGATATAAGAAATTCTGCCTTTAATGATAAATACTTTGATATTGTTACAGCTATTTCAGTTCTTGAACACATAGGATTTGATAATTCAATCTACAATTATGAATTCAAAAAAAATAATAATACAAATAATCAAAACTATAAAAAAGCATTACTAGAAATTAAAAGAGTTCTTAAAAAGGGTGGTAAGTTTTTTATGACAGTTCCTTTTGGAAAAAAACAAATTTTTAATAATTATATGCAATTTGATTATAGGGAGGTAAATAAAATTATTAAAATTTTTAAACCTTCTAATTTTAAAATTGAATACTATTACTTTAATAAATTTAATAAATGTTGGACAAAAACAACTCCTCAAAGATGTAAAAATAATATTGCAAATAGCAAAGGTAAAATTGGTATTTGTTCGAATTCTGTGGCTTTGATTGAAATAATTAAATAAGATTTTTGTTAAATTCTAACTCTACTTCTAAGTCTATTTTTAATACCTGTTAAAATATTTTTTATATAGAAAATTCCAGAATTATTTTTATATGAGGAATGATAATTTGATAAAGAATTAAAATAAGGTTCATAGATTACTTGAAGCAGAAGTCTTACAGAACCATCTTGTTTTATAAATCCTCCTTTATGGTATGTATCGTTTGTATCTATAGCTAGGAATTGGTTTTTAACATTGCCAAATTTAACAATATTCTTCTCCACATCTTTAACTTTATTCATTTCTGAATTAAGAATTCTTGATCTTTGATCCAATAGGTTGAGCTTAGTATTTTTAACTGAATTATTTACAAACTCATAATCTTTAATATTCTTTTGTGGAACAAAGTAGAAATTACCACCTGATTGTAAGTCCAAAGTATTAAATACAGAAAATAATTTAATTTGGCCAAAAAAGGAATCATTATCCCTGTGCCACATTTTTGGACCCTCTTCTTCAGATAAGTTTGAATTATAAAAATTTAGTCTAATTAAATAAGAATTAAATTTTAATTTATATCCAAAAAAACAACTTAAATAACTGATAAAATCTTGATTTTTTAATATGTTAACTAATTTTTCTTGAAGAGATTTATCTAGCAAACCTTCTATTTCAGAAGAATATTTGTTATTATTTTTATTGTCTTGAATTATTTTGTTTAATTTTTCTTTACAATCTTTTAAATAAAAATTTTCAATTTCATTTAATATATCATTCAAATCAGATCTATTATCAATTAAAAAACTTTGATTTTTTTCAGAAGGATATTGATAATTTTTTTTATCAAATAAGATTAAGAATATACTTGGCAATAAATATATATTTCTTAGAAATCTAAATAAAAGGAGCTTAATAATTTTCATTTTAAAAGTTAGTATACTTTATTAATATTTTTTATAAATTTGAAATTTAATGTAATTATTTAATATATTAAATAATAAAATTAAATTTACGTGAAATATTCATACCATTTACATATCCCATTTCTGTATGCATAGGCAACATTAAATATTTTCTTTTTATTGTTGCATATTTGGAAATTTTTTATTTTTAGTATACTTTAAAAATAAATGAAAATAAAAAAAAAAATCTAATCTTGATAAAATGGTAAAAGAGGTTTTCAATTATAAAGAGGCAAATATTTTGTCTCCAGAAAAAAGAATATATCATTTTTATCTATATAGCAGATTTTTGTTAAATTTAAAAAATATTTATTTTAATAAAAAGCAAAATAAAAATTGTGATCTATATCTAATAGATCAGGAATGTATTAATAAAATTAAAGAAATAAAAGGATTAAATAAAAAAATAGTAATTTTTTTTTGGAATGGTCAATTTGATTATGAAATTTACTATAAAAATAATTTCGATATTAAAGATAAAAATATTTCACACTTAATAATCGGAAATAGTAAAGAAAAATCTAATTTGATCCTAGATAAAATTTATCAAGTTAACAAAACAAAGATTATAGGATTAGATTTTAAAAACTATATTGATATAAAATATACATTTATAAAAATAATAATAAGGTTTTTATTAAATCCTTTTTTTACACTTCAAAATTTATGTATCAATAAATTAATATTTGTAGGATTTGGACATATAGAAAAAAATTCTTTTAAAAATAATGAAAACGTAAAAAATAAAGATCTTTTCAATTATTTAAATGAATATTCACTACTTGATGAATTAAATAAGAAAGAAAAGTATCTGGAAGATTTAAAAAATAACGAAAAGTTTTATGATTTAAATTATTTTGAAAAATGCTATTTAATTCAAGTAATTTTTAGGGATTTAATTATTAAAAAATTAGTTAAATTCAAAAATTTCAAATATTTTTCAAATGATAAAAACTTATCTATACAAAGATCTTTTTTATTTAAATTAAATTACTTTTTAGATTTGGGATCAAAAGTTGGAGGATTAAAGTTTTATGAAAGAACTTTGACATATATTATGTATAAAAAAAATTTTATAAGTATTGATTTCTTATCAAAAATTGAGAATGAAAATGAATTTTTTTTAAAAAAAATAAATAAAATTACTTTTTTTTTATCAAAAATAGATAAAATTGATAAACATTTAATTGGAAAAAAATTAGCCCTTGAAATTAAAAGTATATTTGAGGTGTTAAATAAAAAAAATATATAAATGAATTAAAATTAATTAAAATAGTAAGTATTAATATGGTTAAATTATATAAAAAGATAAATAGTTGTAGAATAAGTAATGATAAAAAACTAATAAAAGTTTGTGATTTTGGAAGTATAAAACTTACTGGAGTTTTTCCTAAAACTAGAAAAAATCAAATTCAATCAACACCGCTCCAAGTAGTCTTTTCAAACAAATCTAAACTATTGCAATTAAATCATAATTATAATTTTTCTCAATTATTTGGTATGAACTATGGTTATAGATCAGGTTTAAATCAATCGATGGTAAATCATCTTAAGAATAAGCACTCTAAACTATATAAAAAATTGAAATTCAAAACATCAGACTATGTGTTAGACATTGGAAGTAATGATGGAACTTTTTTGAAACTTTTTCCTAAAAATTTAAATAGAGTTGGGTGTGATCCAACAGCAAAAAAATTTAAAAGATTCTATACGAGTTCAATCAAAGTAATACCTAGGTTGTTTAACAAAAAGTCAAGCAAACTAATAAAAGGTAAATTCAAACTTATATCTTGTATAGCTATGTTTTATGATCTATCAAATCCAATTGAGTTTTTAAAGTTAGTGGAAGATAAACTTGAGAAAGATGGAATTTTTCATGTTGAAATAGCATATTTACCGTTAATATATAAAACTTTTTCTTTTGATACTTTTTGCCAAGAACATTTAACTTATTTTTCATTAAAGTCTTTTGAAAATTTGATTAAAAGATCTAACTTAAAAATTTTAGATTATGAGATTAATTCAATTAATGGAGGTAGTATAAATTTTAATTTAAGTCTTAAAAATTCAAAAAATATAGTTAATTATAAAAAAATCAAAAAATTAAGAAATTTTGAAAAGAAAAACCAATATAATGAAATTAAATTTGTGAAAAAATTTTTTCAAAAGGTTAAAAAAAATATAAATATAATTAGACATAATATCAAATCGCTTAATGGCGAAGTCTACGGATTTGGTGCATCAACGAAAGGTAATGTAACTTTACAATTATGTGATTTAGATCAAAAAGATATAAAAAAAATATATGATATTAATAGAAATAAGTTTAATTGTTATACTCCTGGAAGTAACATTAAAATTGTAAATGAAAAAAACATAATTAAAGATAAACCAAAATACTTAATTTTTTTAATTTGGCATTTTAAAAAAACAATCGCGCAAAAAATTAAAAAATTAAAGCTTAAAAACACACAGTTTATTTGGCTATTTCCAAATTATAAGATTACAAATAAGTAAATTTATAAATGTCTAATATTTTAACAAAAAATTTTAAATCGCAAAATGTATACTTATTTATTTTATGTTTAACCCCAATTTCTTTTGTTACAGGCAGTTTAATGGCAAACGTTTTTACAGTTTTCTTATTCTTAATATGTCTTGCATATGGTCAAAAAAAAATATTTGTTGATTTTTTTAAAAAATACAAAAATATTATAATAGTTTTTTTATTAATTTCATCTTTAAATATTATTTATTCAGAAACATTTTTTTATTCGCTTACAAAGTTAACATCATTTTTTAGATTTTTTATATTTTCTCTTTCAATAATTGTTATTTTAGATCTTAGTTTGAAAAATATTCCAATATACTCAAAAATTTATTTAGGATTTATAATTTTTTTAGTGCTAGATAGTTATATACAACTTTTTGTTGGTTATGATATTTTTGGATTTCCCTATAATTACGATTATGCAAGATTGACTGGTCCTTTTAAAGATGAAATGATAATAGGAAATTATCTCTTATACTTTGGTTTTCTTTCCATTGCCTTAATAAATTATTTTTATAAACTAAATAATTTTTACAATTTCTTTTTATTTTTTTTAATTTCCATTACAGTTTTAATTTCTGGTGAAAGGACTCCATTTATAAGTTTAATATATTTTTTTTCTATATTATTTATTTTTTCAAGTAAAAAAAAATTTATTTTTCTTACTTCCTGTTTAATATTTTTTATTTCATTTGTAGTTATTAACTATTCAGATAGGCTTTCTGAAAAATACAAAATAACTTCCATGCTTTTAAAAATTGCAGATATAGAATCTAAAACAGTAAGACCTAAGGCGTCTGAAAACTCAACGAATCAAAAATTTATAAAGCAGGATTTAAATTTTTCTAGTGAATTAAGTAATTTGATAAAGTCAAATCAATATACTGGTCACTATTCTAGAGCAATCGAAATATTTCAAAGTAATTATATTTTTGGCACTGGTTTTAAATCATATAGAAAGATTTGTGGATCATATGAAACTTTAAAGCAGCCCAATCAATATGGTACTGATGAAAATAGAAGACTGACTTGCTCTATTCATCCTCATAATTATCATTTAGAAATATTAGCAGACACTGGTTTAACGGGTTATTTAGCTTTTTTATTTTTCATAATTTATATATTCTTTATATTTTTTAAGAAAAGTTTGTATAAAAATTTTCCTTCATGTATTTTATTTACTTTAATCATTACTTATATTTTTCCATTTAAGCCATCTGGAAGTTTTTTTTCTACAAATAGTGCATTTGTTTTTTGGTTTATAATTGGGCATTTTTTTTACTTTTCTAATTTGATTGATTATGACTCAGATCCTTTGAAGAAATTTTAATAAGAATAAAGTAGACTATAGAAGTTAGTAAAATTGTGTAAATTAATGGGAAATTAAAATAAAGATAAATATAAATTGGTATATTAATTAGAGCAATATAAATGAGTAAACTTTTTATATATCCAAATTTATTAAACATTAAATGATGCAAATGTTTTAAATCACCAATAAATGGACTTTTTTTGTTACTTATTCTTACATAAAATAATCTAACCAAGTCTAGACCTGGAATAAGAAAAAGTAAAAATATTTCTTCTACAAAAAACATCAACGGGAATCTTTCATTTAAGCAAATAATTAAAGTGCCAATTATAGAAGATATTATATAATTACCACTGTCACCTAGATAGCTTTTATTAAAAATATTAATAATTAAAAAAAATAATAAAAATATAAAAAATATTAAATATAAATTTAAAGTTGCTGGAAATTTAATTATTAAATATATAAGCCAGCTTAAACCAATTAGTGTAGCAAGACAGTTTATACCATCTGTAAAATTAAATGCATTTAATAACACTATTAAACAAAATGTTGGAAATAAAAACTTTACAAATATATTATTGGGGAAATAGAAAAAACCTAAATATTTTGAATTTATTGAGTAAATAAATAAATCATTTGAATAAATAAAATATACTATAATTAATGACAAAGTTAAAATTCTTAGCGTAGCACTTAAATTGTATTTATCATCTACAAGAGCTATTAAAAAAATTAAGCTAATAAAAAAAACATCAATTTTATAATAAGAAGTTAAATTTTGATCTAAAAGTAAATAATTGTTTATTAAAAAACCTATATATAAAAAAATTCCACCAAGAAGTGGAACTTTATTTTTATCTAGTATATTAATTTTTTTTCCGATTTGAATAGAATATTTATAAAAAACAAAAAAAATTACCGGAATAATGGGTAAAATATATATATAGTTATTTTTGAACTCTATCATTTCAAATTAATAGTTTTAAACCAAATAACTGGCAACATCATTAAAGATAAAAATAATCTTCTTAAATTTAAATTAAATTTACTCGATATATTTCCTGTAAACATTTCATATTCATTTTTTTTTGCAGATAGTTGATTGGGATGGCTTCTAAAATAACCAATTTTGATAAAAAAAGTATTTAACTTTGATAATTTTGAAAATTTTTGCCATAAATTATAATCCCCTGCTGACCCTTTCAATGTATCCAAACCTCCAGATTTAATATATAGAGATCTTCTAAAACTCGTTGACTCTTGTTGAATATAACCCCAAAATTTTTTATGAGCTTTACCCTTTAAAATTATTTTTTTAGGATAAATATATGGTATGAAAAAAAATTTAATATTAAACTTAATATACCCGCAAACCCCATTTATCCATTTTATTTTTGGATAATTTTTAAATATTTTTACTACATTCTTGGCAGCGTCAGGGTGGAGCATATCATCTGAATTTATCCATATAATAATTTCTCCTTTACTTTTTCTTATACCCTTATCAACTGCATGAAAAATATTATTATCTTTTTTTGACTCAAAATAATTTATTTTTTTTCTATATTTTTTTATTATTTTAAGAGAATTGTCTTTAGATTTTCCATCTATTACAATGAATTCTATTTTTTTATATGATTGATTAATTACAGATTTAATTGTTTCTTCTAAATATCTTTCTCCATTATAATTAGGAGTAATTATAGAAACTAAAAGATCTTTTTTTTTCATTTATATAAACTTAAATTAAATCTAATTATTAGTATTTCATCAGTTTTAATTACAATTTTTATTATTAAATTGGAATATTTTATATAATTTATGCATTTTTTCTGGTCAATTTATAAAAATTAGAATATAGAAAAAAAAACATAAAATTGACAAAAATTCTTTAAATTATCAAAAATAATGAACAAATACCTAATTGTAGGAGCGGGCGGTTTTATCGGGGGCCACTTATCCAAAAGATTATTAGATGAAAATAATATTGTTGTTGGAGCAGATATTAAGCCATTAGATCTATGGTTTCAAAGGCATGAAAAATCAAAAAATTTTTCTTTAAATATGCAAGAGTATGATAACTGCTTAAAAATGAGCAAAAATGTAGATTATGTAATTAATCTAGCTTGCAATATGGGAGGTATAGGTTTTATTGAAAATAATAAAGCTGACTGCATGCTTTCAGTTCTTATAAATACAAATCTTTTAAGGGCATGCAAGGAAAATAAAGTTAAAAAATATTTTTTTTCTTCCAGTGCATGTGCATATAATAAAGATTTGCAACAAGACCCAAATATTGAGGGACTTAGAGAGGAAGATGCTTACCCAGCTATGCCAGAAGATGGATATGGATGGGAAAAACTATTCAGCGAACGTATGTGCAGACATTTTACAGAAGATTATGGATTAGAAACTCGAGTTGCAAGATTTCATAATATTTATGGACCGCTTGGAACTTTTGATGGAGGAAGGGAGAAGGCACCTGCAGCAATATGTCGAAAAATTATTGAGGCCAAAATTAAAAAAAATAAAAATATTGAAATTTGGGGAGATGGAACTCAAACAAGAAGCTTTTTATATATTGATGATTGTGTAGATGCAGTTTTAAAGTTATTTCATTCCAATTTTTCTAATCCCATTAATATTGGAAGTGATGAAAAAGTTTCAATTAATGAATTAATTGGTTTAGTTGAAGATATTTCAGGAATAAACATTGATAAAGATTACCAACTTGACAAACCCCAAGGTGTTAAAGGAAGATCAAGTAATAATGATCTTATTAAAAAAACACTA
>MDTB01103046.1_pt1 | contig 11552 bp, 13 predicted proteins | sample 811161 | NCBI WGS metagenome assembly MDTB01 (sample SAMN05326650, study PRJNA326480) | marine metagenome | isolation source: seawater | place: Mediterranean Sea | collected 2009
CTCCATCGCAGCAACAACGCGGTTGCCGATGACAAAGCAGCGGACATCGCTGCCGCCTGCTTCTTTAATAAATTCTTGAACAAGGAAGTCGGCCTTTAATTCACTGAAAGCTTCAATCACCGACTCTGCAGCTTTAACGGTTTCTGCGAGGACCACGCCTCGCCCTTGAGTGCCTTCCATAAGCTTGACGACAACCGGCGCTCCGCCAACGAGTTTGATTAGCTGTCGCGTATTGTGAACGTCGTGAGCGAAGCCAGTGACTGGCATACCCAGCCCTTTTCGGGACAGTAGTTGTAGCGCACGCAGCTTTGAGCGTGAGCGACCTAGTGGGATTGAGCCTACAAGGCTGTAGGTATCCATCATTTCAAATTGGCGAATCACGGCCGTGCCATAGGTAGTTATGGAGGCTCCGATCCTCGGGATGATAGCGTCCTGGCGCTCAAGCTTTTCGCCCATGTACCAGACTGCCGGCTTTGCCGTCGTGATATCCATGTAGCATTTAAGCGTATCGATCACGCGGCACTCGTGGCCGTTCTTCTCGGCCTCCTCGAGGAGTCGGCTGGTGCTGTAGAGCTTTGGATTGCGCGACAGAATAGTAATTTTCATGAGGCTATCTCGGGTGATTCTTCACTGCCGCCCAGTAGGAAGGATTCGGATGGGTTGACGACAAAGTGCGCTTGCATGGTGGTTCGACCAATCAACATGGCATAGGCCATATTGCTTCGCTCGGTGAGCGTGAGCTCGATATCCAATTCAGTGCTGCCGACTTGGATCGAGGTTTCGATTACCGGGCGCAACTCCATTTGCCCGCCCGAGTTGGTCACGTTTCGGAATTCGACAACTCGTGCCGTGTGCCGTTTCGGACTTTGGTCGTGAGGTGCATCCTCAAAAGTAAAGGACACCCAGTCGCTGTCGCCATCGGTGGAGAACTCAAGATGAGTCGCATGCAGCGCGCTGGTCTTGGCACCGGTATCGACCTTGGCTTGCAGCGGGCCGATATCGAGTGCCGGTAGTAGCACCCACTCGCGCCATCCCAAAAAAATGTATTCGTTATTCAATGTTGTTTCACTGATAATCCGCGACCAATGCCGTAGTACTCGATGCCATTGGCCGCCAAGTAGTCTGGATCGTAAAGATTTCTGCCATCCACGATGATGGGCTGGTTCAAAGTGGCTTTGATTTTTTCGAAGTCTGGCGACCAGAATGCTTTCCACTCGGTGCAGACTACTAGACAGTCGGCGCCAACAAGCGCTTCATCCTTGGATTGCACATAGGTCATATCATCTCGCTCACCGTAGATGGCAGCGCAAGTTCCCATGGCTTCCGGATCGAAAGCGCGGACTTTACCGCCGCAGGACCAAATGTTCTCAATTAAGAATCGACTGGGTGCGTCTCGCATATCGTCGGTGTTTGGTTTGAACGCCAAACCCCAGACCGCAATGGTTTTGCCGGTGAGGTTGGCACCAATACGCTCCATTACACGCTCTGCTAGTTTGTTTTTCTGACGCTGGTTGGTGTCGTGAACCGCCGTTAGGATGGCGGGGTTGCAGCCTTCGGATTGAGCGAGGTGCTTCAGCGCTCTGACGTCTTTTGGGAAACAAGAGCCACCATAGCCTGCACCGGGGTAGATAAATTGATAGCCAATCCGCGGATCGGAGCCGATACCTTTTCGGACCAGTTCAACATCGGCGCCTACTGTTTCTGCGATGTTGGCGATTTCATTGATGAAACTGATTTTGGTAGCCAGCATCGCATTAGCAGCATACTTGGTGAGCTCGGCGCTGCGCGGATCCATGAACATCAGCTTGTCATGGTTTCGGCTGAATGCCGCATACATCCGCCGAAACTCCTCGATAGTATCGGTCGACTTGGCACCCACAATAATGCGGTCGGGCCGCTTTGCGTCATCGACGGCAGAGCCCTCTTTTAAAAATTCCGGATTCGAACAGACTTCAAATGGGAATTCGTGACCATGTTTCGCTAGACCCTGACTGATGCGCTCCGTGACTTGGTCCGCAGTTCCCACGGGCACGGTCGATTTATTAACGATAATTTTTCGCCCATTCATATGTTCTGCGATACCGTCAGCCACACTCATCACGTAGCGTAAATCAGCGCTGCCATCATCACCCGACGGTGTGCCAACACAAATGAAGAGATAGTCACTATCTTGGACCGCGAGCTTGGTGTCCGAGGTAAAGGTCAGCAGCCCATCGTTGACGCCTTGCAATACCATGGCACTGAGTCCAGGTTCGAAAAACGGAACCTCGCCTCTGCGGAGGCGCTCCACGCGCTCTGCATCGATATCCATGCAGGTGACTCGGTGCCCGACATCCGCGAATACGGCCGCTTGCACAAGACCCACGTAGCCACTTCCGAAAATACTGATGCGCATAATGCCCCCTCGACTTTATTAACGCGCCGAGATTATGTCAGTTTTGTAACATTAATGTGACAGACATGGCGGGGACGTAAAAAACGTGTAAAGTCCACGCTCCAGCAAAAGAGAATAGCCGGTACCAGATGGGGTGTTATGCTCCAGCCTGTATGTCCGTGCGTATCTTCGTCAAACATCGATACTTTGGAGATTTGGTATGAATCAGGCTGCTAAGCCGCCCGTGCAGCACGGCTACAATGCATCGCAAACAATAGAAAGTTTTGACAGTGAACTGTGGGATGCGATGCGCCTAGAAACGCAACGCCAAGAGGAACACATCGAGCTCATTGCGTCAGAGAACTACGCAAGCCCCAGAGTCCTCGAAGCCCAAGGGTCTGTGCTGACCAATAAGTACGCCGAGGGTTATCCCGGTAAGCGCTATTACGGCGGCTGTGAGTTTGTCGACCGCGCCGAGGTGCTCGCCATTGAGCGCGCCAAAGCCCTGTTTGGCTCTGACTACGCCAATGTTCAGCCGCACTCTGGCTCAAGCGCTAACATAGCGGTGTACCACGCATTGCTCGAGCCCGGTGATACGGTGCTGGGTATGAGTCTCGCCGATGGTGGTCACCTGACGCACGGTGCGACGGTTAATTTCTCCGGCAAAATCTACAACGCGGTGCAATACGGTATCGATGACCGAGGCCTCGTGGATTACGACAACGTCATGGCGTTGGCGCAGGAGCACAAGCCCAAACTCATTATCGCGGGCTTCTCGGCATATAGCCGAGTGATGGATTGGTCCGAGTTTCGGAAGATTGCAGATGCAGTCGGCGCCTACTTACTGGTTGATATGGCGCACGTGGCGGGACTGATTGCAGCGGGTGTTTACCCCAACCCTGTACCTCATGCCGACGTGGTGACGACAACAACCCACAAGACACTTCGCGGGCCTCGATCGGGTCTCATTCTCGCGCGTGAAAACGAGGCGCTGACTAAAAAGTTTAATTCGGCGATCTTCCCCGGAGCGCAGGGCGGTCCGCTAATGCATGCCATCGCCGCCAAGGCGGTTGCGTTTAAAGAGGCGATGGATCCCAGTTTTGTCGACTATCAAAAACAGGTTGTTCGCAACGCGCAGGTGATGGCAGAGACCTTTAATGCTCGCGGCTACAACCTCGTGTCCGGTGGTACCGATAACCACCTGATGTTGCTCGATCTGCGAGACAAGGAATACACAGGCAAAGACGCCGATGCTGCGCTCGGCCGCGCCTACATAACAGTAAATAAAAATGCTGTGCCTAACGATCCGCGCTCACCGTTTGTAACATCCGGGCTGCGCCTGGGAAGTCCAGCCATCACCACTCGCGGCTTTGGCGATGATGAAGCCCGGCAGATGACGAATTGGATTTGCGACGTACTGGAAGGTCTTGAGAGCAACGATCCGGAGACTGTGATCGGTGCGGTTCGCGAGAAAGTGAAGGCGCTGTGCGCGCGATTCCCTGTTTACGCGGATTGATCATATCGGGCTCGGGGGGAGCGAGCTATGTTTTGCCCTTTTTGTAATGCTGACGACACCAAAGTAATCGATTCACGCCTGGTGGCTGAGGGTGGTCAAGTGCGTCGGCGACGCGAATGCGTCAGCTGCCGAGAGCGTTTTACGACCTACGAGGCGGCAGAACTCGTGATGCCTCGAATTATCAAGCAAAACGGCAATCGCGAGCCTTTTGATGAGGCTAAGTTGCGAGCGGGACTCCAGCGTGCTTTGGAAAAGCGACCGGTGTCCCTCGAGTCGATTGAGTCTGAAATCGGACAAATAAAACATAGCTTGAGGGCAACGGGGGAGCGCGAGCTCGATTCTCGGGTTGTCGGCGAATTAGTTATGGAGGCACTGAAGCGCCTTGATCAGGTAGCTTATGTTCGCTTTGCATCGGTCTATAGGAGTTTTGAAGATTTATCGGAGTTCCGAGACGCGATTGCGTCCTTGGAAGCGGACCCTACGGCAGATCGCTAGTGGGTGAGCACGATGCATTTTGGATGCGCCGAGCACTTGAGATCGGACGCCGAGGCCGATTTTGGTCCGGATCTAACCCATCGGTCGGCTGTCTATTGGTGCGCGACGGTGAGGTGTTAGCTGAGGGCTTTACGCACCCCGAGGGCCACGATCACGCTGAAGTGCATGCGCTCAAACAGGTTGCCGACGCCACCAATGCGACGGCCTACGTGACACTTGAGCCCTGTGCACATACCGGGCGAACCGGACCTTGTGTTGAAGCACTAATTGATGCGGGTGTCAGCCGCGTCGTAATAGGGTTACAGGATCCTGACCCCAGAGTGTCAGGTCGTGGCATTCGTCGGCTCATCGAATCGGGTATTCAAGTCTCGGTAGGAGTCGAAGAGGCCTTGTGCGAAGAAGCTCTCCGAGGCTTCTTATTCAGGATAAAGCGGGGTTGGGGTCGTGTTAGAGTCAAAGTCGGTATGTCGAGCGATGGCCGCACCGCAATGGCCTCGGGTGAAAGCCAGTGGATAACAGGTCCGGATGCTAGGCGCGATGTTCAAGTGGCGCGGGCCGAGAGCGATGCGATTCTTACGGGCGTTGACACGGTTTTGGCCGATGATTGCGCGCTCACCTTGCGACGGGATGATTGGCCGGGCTCTGAGGACGACTGGGCCCGGGCGTCTGAGCACGGCCCCATCCGTGTCGTTTTAGATAGCCAAGGCAGAACCCCGTCAACTGCTCGGATATTGAGCGCCGATGCGCCGACATTCGTGCTGACTGCATCGGAGTTAGCTACTGAGCGGTACACGAATGGGATCGCCGTTGCGAGCGATGGCGAGCAGCTGGACTTGTCTGTGGTACTGAGTTGGCTGGGACAGCGGGGCTGTAACGACATACTCGTCGAGGCGGGCTCAACTCTCGTTGGCAGTTTAGTCGCACAAGATCTCATCGATGAATGGGTGATTTACCAAGCGCCCATGCTGCTGGGAAGCACCGCGCGGCCTGTTCATACGGCCGATTTTGACGCTCTTGCCGACGCTAGCCGTTATGTATTTGTTTCACACGACCTGATTGGCGATGATTTACGTATTATCATGCGCCGCCGCGGGTAGCGGGTCCACCCAGATAGAGAGATCAAAATGTTTACTGGCATAGTGCAAGCACTAGGAGAGATAGCCGCTATCGTTGAAACCGATGGTGATGTTCGCTTGCGAGTGATGACTGGCAAGCTACCGCTGGTCGATGTGTCTATTGGCGATAGCATCTCGACTAATGGCGTCTGTTTGACGGTGACGGAGTTGCCCGGTGATGGCTATTGGGCTGATGTCTCCACTGAAACGCTGTCGTTGACTTCACTCAAGTCCATCAAGACGGGCACCAACGTTAATTTGGAAAAGTCGGTAACTCCCACGACTGCCTTGGGTGGTCACCTGGTCAGCGGCCACGTAGACGGGCTGGGGATTGTCAGGCGCCTTGAAAAAGACGCCCGCTCATGGCGGGTCACCATCGAGGCTCCAAAGGAATTGGCTAAATATATTGCTGGTAAAGGAAGTATTTGTATTGACGGCACCAGTCTGACCGTTAACACGGTAAACGGCGCCAGTTTCGAGCTCAATATTATCCCTCAGACCTGGGAAGAGACCGTTTTTCAATTCTATCAAGTCGGCAGTGAGGTCAATCTCGAGGTCGACATTATTGCTCGCTATCTAGAGCGCTTGCTGCAGTCGGGCGCTGTGCCCAGCAGTGAAGGCCTTTCCTTGGATAGTTTGCGAGGCGCAGGGTATCTCCATGACTAACGTCAATTCAGTCGAGTCATTGATCAGTGAGTTCCGTCACGGCCACTTGGTATTGCTAATCCTTGATCAAGGCGGAGGCCAACAGATTGGTGTGGTTGCGATGGCGGCTGAGCACTGCGAGGCTAGTCATGTCACATTTATGGCCCGTCAAGCTAGGGGTTTGGTGAGTCTCGCGCTGACCGAGAGCCACTGCGAACGCCTCAATCTGCCACCTATGTCAGACAGCGACGCGTCGGGTGCCGTGAAGCTGTCGATTGAGGCCAGCACCGGTATCGATACAGGTATTTCTGCTGCCGATCGCGCGCGAACCGTTAGGGTCGCCGTGGCGTCCGACGCAAAACCAAGTGACCTAGTGCAACCGGGTCACATATTTCCAGTCGCTACGCTCGATGGCGGGGTGCTGATTCGAACAGGTGCTGCGGAGGCGAGCGTTGATCTAGCGACCCTCGCTGATTTGACTCCCGCAGCGGTGTTTGCCGAAGTGCTCGATCAGCAGGGTGATCTCGCAGATGCAGCAGAGCTCGCCAACTTTGCCGTGGCTCATCAGTTGCCTGTTGGGCGTGTATCCGACTTAGTCGATTATCGATTAAAGCATCACCGGACTGTCGAATTGGTTCGCAGCGGCGACGTTGATACCGAGCAGGGTGTCTTCAAGCTTTGCGTTTATCGCGAGCGGACTCAGGGTCAGATCCATCTCGCGCTTGTCAAAGGCGATATCGACGCGGAGCAGCCAACCCTAGTGCGAGTTCATACCACATCCACTCTTAGGGATTTCTTGGGAGTCTCCGGTGACGCCAGTCGCTCGGCTTGGTCAGTGCAAAAGAGCCTCAGTCATGTGGCCGATGCGGGTACGGGGGTGGTCGTGTTACTTAATAAGCAAGAGTCGGATGGTGAGCTATTGAGCAGCGTCGATAGTTTGTTCGGCGAGGTCGAGTCGCAGGAGTCTGAGACTGATCATCAAGCTGAGGGCTATACCCAAGTCGGCATGGGCGCTCAAATCTTACGAGATTTAGGCGTGGGAAAAATACGCTTGATGGGCATGCCCTTGCGGTATAATTCGTTAGAAGGATTCGGGCTCGACGTGGTCGAGTTTATCGAGCCATAAGCTAATAGAGCTTAGGTAAAAGGAGAGTTAAGTCATGGGTATTGATGCTATAAAAACGACTGAAGGTCAGTTTCATGGAGTTTCAGGGCGGTTTGCGTTGGTGGTCGGACGCTGGAATAGTTTCGTGGTTGAGCACTTGGTTTCAGGTGCTATCGACACGCTGAAGCGTCATGGTATTGCCGATGAGCAAATTCAAATCATCCGAGTACCCGGGGCGTTTGAGATTCCGCTCGCCTGTCAGGCTGTCGCCAAGAACACCGATTGTGACGCGATTATTGCGTTAGGCGCAGTTATTCGAGGTGGCACACCGCACTTTGAGCACGTTGCTGGCGAGTGCACCAAAGGCATCGCTCAGGTTTCGTTAGATACGGGTAAGCCGATCACCTTTGGCGTGCTGACCGTCGACACTATCGAGCAAGCAGTAGAGCGCTCTGGTACTAAAGCGGGGAATAAAGGTGCTGAGGCGGCGATGAGCGCCCTGGAAATGGTCAGCGTTCTGGGTAACTTGCAGCAATAATGTCTTCCATTAACGTACTCGCTGCTCAGCGAAGACGGGCACGGCATTACGGAATACAAGCGCTCTATCAGTGGTCGATGACCGGTGCGACCCCTCACGCTATTGAAGCTGAGTTTCGCACCGACAACGATTTCAGCAATGTTGACCAAGAGTATTTCAGCGATCTGCTCGGCGGCATCATTGGCTCTGCTGATTACCTCGATCAAGCCTTTTCAGCATGCCTCGACCGCGAGCTGGAAGCTCTAGATCCAATCGAGAAAAACCTATTGAGAATGGGTACTTTCGAATTGCGTGATCGTCTGGACGTGCCTGTAAAAGTTACTCTTAATGAATTGGTAGCGCTGGCAAAAAAGTTTGGCGCGACCGATAGCTACCGATACATCAATGGCGTACTCGAGCAAGTCGCTCTTAAACTCCGACCAAACGAGCTCGAATCTCGCTGATTGCCATGGGCGAATTTGACATTATCCGCCAGTATTTTTCGGCGCTTGGTGCTGGCGACGGCGTCGAATTGTCTGTGGGTGATGATGCTGCGGAATTACGAATTTGCCCCGGAGAGAGTCTTTTAGTTTCTACCGACACACTAGTCGATGGTCGCCACTTTACCGATGAATTGCTGCCTGAGGACCTGGGGTTCCGCGCTGTGGCAACTGCGGCGAGTGATCTGGCGGCAATGGGTGCATCGCCGCTGGCAATGACACTTGCTTTGACCTTGCCATCGAGTGATCCGCTCTGGTTACAAGGCTTTTCGACCGGGCTCGCAGCTGCGGGTCACGCGCTGGGTTTACCCTTAGTTGGGGGCGATACGACCCGTGGTCCACTCACGATTACGGTGACCGTGATGGGGTCGGCACCCGAAGGAGAGGCATTGGTCCGAACGGGCGCTAGAGCTGGTGAGCAGTTATTTGTGAGTGGTACTTTGGGCGACGCCGGTGTTGGTCTGGATCTGCTTAGAGGTCGCAAGCCTGAAGTTGCATCGCAACTTGATCTTGATGACCTTGATTATCTGATTCAGCGTTTTGGTCGACCGATGGCGCGCCTAGAGGAAGGTTTGGTGCTCCGCGCCAAAGCGACTGCCTGTATCGATATTTCAGATGGCCTCTGGGGCGATGCAATGCACCTGTCGCAGGCGAGCGGGGTGAAATTGATCATCGACAGTAACAAGCTGCCCTTATCGTCTGCATTAGTGAATGCAGTAGGTCGCGAGGCGGCGGTACAGTCCGCACTGACAGCAGGGGATGATTACGAGCTTCTGTTTACGCTGCCCCATCAATCATCACCTCCAGACTTCGCAACTTGTATTGGCTGGGTGGAGCCCGGCGAAGGTATCACTTGCAATACCGAGCCTCTGCTTGAATCCTATGACCACTTCCAAGGGGGAGCCTCCGATGCGACTCAGTGATGTCATCGCGACCTGTGGAGGCGTTGGCCTGTCACCTTATGCGCCAGGCACTGTAGGGAGTGCATTGGCTCTGCCGTTAATCTTTATTGTGCTGCCAGTCTCGCTCGAGCTTCAACTGGTGGTGCTGCTGGCCCTATTTGTTATTGGGGTTTGGGCGTCAGAGCGGCGGGGACAGCAACTCCAGCAAGACGACGCCAGCTCCATTGTTATCGACGAATTTGTGGGTCAGTGGTTGACTGCTGCAATAGCGCTCACGTTACTAACCACTGTGCAGGCCAGCAGTATGTTTTTGCTGGTCGCTTTTGTCTGCTTTCGCCTCTTTGATATCGCCAAACCGTGGCCGATCAGTTGGTGTGATCGATCGGTAAAGGGAGGGCTCGGTGTTATGCTCGACGATGCTGTGGCGGCTGTCCCAGCTGGCATACTGACCGCACTAATTGTGGGATTTGCGGCGAGTTAATCGGAAGCTCAGGATTTACGATTCACCATAAGCGTTGCGATCTCAGCGACTGGTTTTGCTGCGTCACCAAAGATATCCAAACAATGGAGCGCGTCGTCGAGGAGTTCAGTAGCAAATACTCGCGCACCCTCTACGCCTAGTTCAGCGACGTAGGTCGATTTTTCAGACGCCTCGTCTTTCCCTGCAGTCTTTCCAAGCTCCTCGGATGTAGCGGTGACATCGAGGACATCATCCATGACCTGAAAAGCGAGACCGATCTGCTTTGCAAATTGTGAAAGCAATGCTTTTTGCCGATCGCTGGCCCGGGCACAAATCGCCCCGGCACCTACCGAGGCTTCGATCAAGGCACCTGTTTTTTGAGCATGGATCTGTTTTAACTCCTCGAGGCTAACCGATCTGGCTTCGGCGGCAATATCGAGCGCTTGACCTCCGACCATGCCCGAGAAGCCGACACAAGTAGCCAGCAGCTGCACGATACTGAGCCTTTGCTCAGCTGATAAATCGGGCGCCTCAGCCACCCACCCAAAAGCCAGCGCCTGCAATCCGTCTCCTACCAAAATGGCAGTGGCTTCGTCATAGGCAACATGAAGCGAGGGTTTACCCCGGCGGAGATCATCGTCGTCCATGGCCGGTAAATCGTCGTGGATCAGAGAGTAGGTATGGAGAAACTCGATGGCCTGTCCCACCACCTCTGCGGCTGCGAGTGGTTGGCCCGCAACCATTTCGGCTGTGGTGATACAGATTCGGCTCCGTAGTTTTTTGCCAGGGGAAGCAAGTGCATAATTAAGCGCCGACTGTAATCTTGGATCATCACAGATCGATGTCATTGATGGCATCACGAGTCAGAGTTTGAGGGCTTACTACTGGCCGTGATGACTTCGATTCGTTGCTCGGCCTCTGCCAATGCTTGCTGAGCTGCCTGAGCGAGCTTCATTCCTGACTCGTAGAGCGCCATGGCTTCTTCGATCTCGATATCTGGATTCTCGAGTGCTTTTACCAGCGCTGCCAACTCGTCGAGTTGTTGGCTTAACTTTTTAGGTTCGGTGTTCTGATCGTCGCTCATGAGGCTTCAGAGAGTTTGGGTGTGGCCGCAGTTGCCTGCTGCGCTTTGTCGGTGATTGCTTGCGTCGATAGTCCGGCTGCGAGGCGGGTTTCGCCTTGGCTTGCGTGATCCACGAACTTATCGGTAATTGCCACATGTGCAATTTCGCAATCAACACCGTGCTCGGCCAAGAACTCGGCCACAGCACTGCCTGCACCGCCGGCAATAGTGTTTTCTTCAACGGTTACGAGCCTGCGGTGCGTCGATGCAAGCTCTAAAATCAATGCTTCATCCAGCGGTTTCACCCAGCGCATATCCGCGAGCGTAGCACCTAGGGTATTCGCCGCTTCTTCTGCTTGGGGCAACAAGACACCAAAATTGAGAATGGCCACGTCACTGCCGCGCTTCAATAAAACACCCTTGCCCACGGGTAGAGGCGTGAGCTCGGTTTCGATATCTACACCAATGCCCTCGCCACGCGGATAGCGGACCGCAGAAGGGCCTTGGTGTTGGTAAGCCGATGTCAGCAACTGCCGACATTCATTTTCATTACTGGGTGCCGCGATGATCATATTTGGGATGCATCGCATATAGCTCAAATCGAAGGCACCGTGATGGGTGGCTCCGTCTTGACCTACAAGACCCGCTCTGTCGATAGCGAAAGTGACATCGAGATTTTGTAAGGCGACATCGTGAATCAGTTGATCGTAGCCCCGCTGCAGGAAGGTGGAATAAATCGCCACCACTGGCTTTAGTCCATCGCAAGCCATGCCAGCAGCGAGCGTTACCGCGTGTTGCTCAGCAATGGCGACATCGAAGTAGCGGTCCGGATACTCCTGAGCAAAGGTCACCATGCCTGA
>MDTB01098928.1_pt1 | contig 11551 bp, 11 predicted proteins | sample 811161 | NCBI WGS metagenome assembly MDTB01 (sample SAMN05326650, study PRJNA326480) | marine metagenome | isolation source: seawater | place: Mediterranean Sea | collected 2009
CATATACTAAATCTTATAGTGCGAGCACAATTAAAGGTGGAGGTGTCATATTAGATTTAAGCCATGAAATAGATTATATAACATATATTTTTGGTAAAATTAAAATTTTAAACTTTATAAAAAAAAAAAATTAGTAATTTAGATATATCAAGTGAAGATTTTTTTTTTCTAAATGGAAAGTCTGAAAAATCTAAGATTGTTCAAATTGGTTTAAACTATATCTCCAAAAAGAAAATAAGAGATATAAAAATTGAAACTAATAAATTTGGTTTATATGGTGATATCGTAAATAATAAACTCGAAATTGTTTATAAAAATAAAATTAAAGTCAAAAAGTGGAAAGATGACAAAAATTTTTTAGATACATATAAAAAACAACATCTAGCAATAATTAAAAATAAAAATAGAGAATTATTATGTAATTTTAATGAAGGATTTAGAATATTTAAATTTCTAAATAGGCTAAGACATTTAAAAAGTCAAAATTGAAAAAAATTAGTTTATATTTACCAATAGAACTAAAAGCTAGAGAATTAGCTCCTAAGGTGCTTCTTTCTTTAGTTGCTGCAAAAAAAAACTTGAGAGTTTATTTAGGAACACAAGAAACAATCTCAAGAATTATAAGCACAAAAAAAGAGACAGGAGGTGTTTATTTTTTTAAAGGTGGGCTAAGTCTCAATTTAATTAAGAATATAAAAAAAAAATGTTCCAAGTTTACTATCCTTGATGAAGAAGCTGGCCCAGGTGATGAAAATCCGAGAGAAACTATGAGGGAAAGGATAAACAAAAATATAGAACAAGAAATCGATAGATACTATATTTTAGGAAAAAAAAATTTTGATATAGCAAAAAAAATTTTTAAAAATTTTAGACATTCACTTGTATTATCTGGTTGGCCACGAATAGATTTTTTTAGATTATCAGCTAAACAAAAAAAAAATAATCTGAATGTTAAGGATATAAAAAAGAGGTATGGAGAATATATTTTATTTGTTTCTGATTTTGGTCAAAATTCAAAAAAAATGGTTTCTTATACAAAAAAAACTAATAAAAAAATTTACAAAAATAATAAAAAATTACAAAATAGAATTAACAAAATTAGTCTAGATCAATTTAATGAGTTTAATAAAGTGTCAGACTTGTTGATGGATCTGGATAAAGATAGTTCAATTCCAATGATTATAATTAGACCTCATCCATCAGAAGATCACGAGCCCTGGGAAAGAATATCAAAAAAGTTGAAAAAATTTAAAGTTATCCTTGAAGGTGAAATTTCTCCGTGGATATATGGATCTAAAGCAATTTTACATAGAGGATGCTCAACTTCAGTTCAGGCTTATTTAGGAAATATACCTCAAGGTTATATAGTGACAAATAAAAAAACAATAAGAAAAGCACTACCATACACTCTCTCAAAAAAACTTTTTTCTTTAAATGATATAAAAAAATTTTGTCAAAATATAATTAATGTGAAAAATAATACAGACAAAAATTTTTTACTAAAAAAAGATTTTAATAAAATTATTCATACAGAAAAGAAACTTGCATCTGAGATAATTGTTGAAGATATAATTAAAATGAATCTCGCTAAAGAAGATATATATAAACCTGATATTTTTACGTTTTCTAAAAATTGGATTAGAAATTTTATACATAATTATAATGTAGCTTCTTTTATCCTAAAAAAATTTTTTTACAAATTTACAAACAATGTCTACGAAACAAAAATTGATTTAATTGTTTCGCAACATCAAAAAATTCCATTTGGGATTAGGTTGAAAGATATTAATAATGAAATATCTAATTATAATTTTAAAGGTAAAATTGTTGTAAAACAAATATTAAAAAATGCTTTTTTAATTGAAAAAAAAAATTGATAAGTTAGTAATCGATAAAATAACAAATATGAATTATCTTAAAAAAATTTCTTTAAAAAGAAAAAAAATTTTTATTGTAGGTGGCCTAGGTTTAATTGGTGAAGAAACCTCTAAAGCATTACATCAACTTGGGGGAAATATCTATGTACTGGATAACAATTTTCAAAAAAAATATAAAAGTCAAAGATACTTTAAAAAAAATGGGATTAATTTTATAAACTTTGATTGCAGCAATTTATCCTCTTTAGAAAAAAATTTTAAAATTATAATAGCAAAATATGGGTGTCCTGATATCTTTATCAATTGTTCATATCCAAAATCGAATGATTGGCCGCGAAATTCGTTTAAAGAAATAAAATTAAAATCATTGAGAAAAAATATTGAGTCAAATTTAATCTCTCAATCATGGCTAGCAAAAATTGCTGCAGAAAAAATGGTAAAATTTAAAAAAAAAAATTCTGACAAAAGCATAATTTTTATTGGTTCGATATATGGACTATTGGGACAGGATCTTTCTTTGTATAAAAACACAAAAATGCGTGAAAATATGACATACTCAATTATTAAAGGTGGCATCACAAATCTTACAAGACAAATGGCATCTTATTATGGAAAATATAATATTAGAGTAAATACTCTTGCTCCTGGAGCAATAAGTGGTCCAGTAGCAGGTTTAGCTGCTAAGCAATCCAAAATATTTGTAAATAATTTTTTGAAAAAAAATCCTATAAAGAAATTAGGTAAACCAAGTGATGTTGCTGGTGCTGCAATTTTTTTATCCTCTGAAATCTCAACATACATTACAGGCTCAACCATAATAATTGATGGCGGCTGGACAATTATTTAATAAAATTTAATTAATGAAACGAAAATCAATTTTAATTCTTTTGTTAGATTTATATAAATTTTTAAATAAAAAAAGAAAATTTCAAATTTTTTTAATTTTCTTGTTAGCAATTTTTTCTGCTTCAGCCGAACTTATTACTATCGGGTCGTTGATCCCATTTGTGGACTTAATGATAGAGCCAAAAAGATTATTTAATTACTCTCTGTTAGAAAATTTATTTATATTTTATAAAATGGATGATTTAGAAGATGTTATGATTTTTATGACTATAATATTTGTATTTTTAGTAATTGTCTCAACTTTAATTAGAATATTTATAGCTTATTTTACTATAATTGTAGTGCATGGAATTGGTCATGATTTGAGTGTGACTATATTTAAAAATACTATTTATCAACCATATCAGTTTCACATTGATAATAATACAAGCAAAACAATTGCAAATTTATCAAGAGGAGGTGCATCGATAGGAATTTTACATCTTATAGTCCAATCTTTTGTTTCTCTAGTATTATGCATAGCAATCATTTTTATGCTTTTATATCTAGATTTGAAGTTAACAATAATTGGTGGATCAATATTGGTATCTTTTTATGTATTGATTTCATTATTTTTTAAAAGAATGTTGTTTTTAAATAGTTTTCAAATTTCTCAAAATGAAGAGTCAAGAGTCAAAAATATACAAGAAAGTATTGGAGGTATTAGAGAGACTATAATTGGCAATATGTATAATTTATTTCTCAATAATTTTAGGAAAATAGACTGGGCAATGAATAAAGCTCTAATTAAGAATTCTGTTATTTCAACTATTCCAAGCCATCTTATCATGATGATTGCAATGACTTCTTTAACTTTATTAATTTTTTATAAAAGTTTTGGTGATGGCAGTCTTGTAGACTCTCTTCCAATAATTGGAGGACTTATTCTAGGTGCCCAAAAGCTTATTCCACAATTACAAATAGTTTATAGTAGTTGGTCTAAAGCACAAGGAAATTATAAAATAATTGAGGAAGTTTTAATTGTTCTTAATAAAGTCAAATCTAATATTAAAATTAAAAATTCTTTGATACAAAAGATGCTCTTTAGTAAAGAAATTAGAGTGAAGTCATTGTCTTTTAAACATCAAAATTCAAAAAAAAATATTTTTGAAAATGTTTCTTTCTTAATTAAAAAAAATGATATTGTAGGTATTTCTGGAAGCACAGGTTGTGGTAAAAGTACCTTATTAGATTGTGTAATTGGACTATTAAAACCGACTAGCGGCTCAATTAAAATTGATAATATTAAATTAAATAAAAATAATATAAAAAATTGGCAAAAAAATATTTCGCATGTTCCTCAATTTATCTATCTTGCAGATCTTTCAGTTCAAGAAAATATAACATTTGGATTAGATCATTCAAAAATTGATAGAAAGAAACTAATTGAAAGCTGTAAAATTGCAGAAATTTATGATTTTATAAAATCTAAAAGAGATGGATTTAATTTTATAGTTGGTGAAAAAGGTGGAAGACTTTCTGGTGGTCAGAAACAAAGAATTGGAATAGCTAGAGCCTTATATCTTGAAAAAGAATTACTGATACTAGATGAGTCAACTAATGCTTTGGATGACAATATTGAAAAAAAAATATTAAATAATTTAAAGAAATTTAGAAAAGATACTACCATAGTTCATATCACACATAAAAAAAGTCTAGTAAAATATTTTGACTCTCATTTTGTTTTTTCAAAAAATAGATTTAAAAGAATCAAATAGTGATTAAATTTTCTGTAGTAATACCTTCTTATAAAATTAATAAATTACTGTTTAAAACATTAACAAGTGTTTTTAAACAGACAACTAAACCCTACGAAATAATAATTATTTTTTCAAATAAGATATCCCAAGATCAAAACAAACTTTTATTAAAGAAAAATAAAAATTTAAAAATATTTTTTTTTAATGATGGGAATGTATCTCAAAATAGAAATTATGGAGCCTTAAAAGCAAAGGGCAATTATATAGCCTTTTTGGATGATGACGATTTATGGAGTAAAGACTATCTAAGATATATAGAAAAAAGGATAAATGAAAATCAATCGAAATTGATAATAACATGGTTAAATAAAATTAAAGATCAGAAAGTAAGTAAATTTAAAGAAATTAGCCAAAAAGTAAAACCTGAAGATCTATTTATTTTTAATCCAGGTATCATTGGGTCAAATATAGTAATTGAGAAAAAAATTTTTAAAAAAATTGGTGGATTCGATACAAAATTAGCTTCATCAGAAGACAAAGATTTTTTTATCAGATTTCTCGATAAAAAAATAAAATTTAATATTTTGAAGAAACGACTAGTATACCATCGTCAAAAAAATCAAAAACAACTTTCATATGATACTACAGGAAAACAATTATTTTTAAAAAAATATGAATACAGGATGTCAAAAAAAGACATTTACATTAATGAGAGAAGAATTTTTTTATTAAGATCAAAAAATTCAAGCTATTTAAGGAAAATAGTATATTTTTTTAATGTTCTTTATAAGTTTATAATTTATAAAATTGGTTTTTAAAATGAAAGAATTAATTAATAACTATAAAATAAATCTATCTGAAACTCTTAAGAAGCTAGAGGTTGAAAAAGTTAAAGAATTAGGTGAACTAATTTTGAGCACATGGAAGACAAATAATACCATTTATTTATGTGGGAATGGCGGTAGTGCAGCAAATGCAATACATATTGCTAATGATATGACTTATGGCGCTGGTAAAAAAAATGGAAAAGGTATAAGTATAGAGTCTCTTTCCTCCAACCCTGCTGTTTTAACTTGTCTAGCAAATGATTTAAGTTATGAAGATATTTTTTCTGAACAAATTAGGGTAAAAGGAAAATCCAACGATTTACTCATAGTTTTATCTGGAAGCGGTAATTCTAAAAATGTGATTAAAGCAATTGAAATTGCAAAAAATAAAAAAATGAAAACTTTTGCAATCGTAGGTTTTGATGGAGGAATTTGTAAAAAAATTGCTGATAACTCTATTCATTTCGATATAAACGATATGCAAGTAGCAGAAGATTTTCAGTTAATTGTGAATCATATGTGTATGCAATGGTTATCAAAGCAAAAGATTAATTAATTGTAAAATATCTATAAGAAAAATTTAGATCTTAAAACATAATTTAAATTGATTAATATTAATGGAAAAAGATAGACACAAAAGGAAATTTTTAGATTTCATATTGAAGCCAATTTCAAAAATAGACTCACCACAAATTTTAGAATTTGGTATTAGTGAAATAGGAATGTCCACAAGCATATTTTTGGATTTATGTAAAAAAAATAATGGGAAACTTACATCAGTAGATACAAATCAAAATTCCCGAAGTTTTCAAGATATAAATTGGAAATTTATAAATACTAGAGATGATAATTTTGATGCTATAGAAAAATATATAGATAAAGAGTTAGATGTTATTTATTTGGATACAATACACAAAGCAGACCATGTAGAGAAAATCATTTACAATTATTATGAAAAATTAAAAGTTGGAGGTTTTTTTTTCGTAGATGATACTTCCTGGTTACCATATTTAAAAAAAAATAGAAAAGATCACTTTTTTATGGAAGTTAATAATCACGAAACATTTGATAGAATAATCGAAATTTTTAATTCAAATAGTGATTCATTCGATTTAGAATTTTCTTTTGTTGGCACAGGAATTGCAAAAATTCACAAAATGAACAAAAATAAGTTATTAAAAAGAAGAAAAATAAAGTCAAGAAAAATGTCATTTTTAAATTTTGTAAGAAAAAGTTACAAGATTTTTCGATAAAATTATAAATTTTCAATATACTTTCAAAATTAAATGAATAAAAACTTAATTAGAATTATTCCTAAATTAGATATTAAAAATGGTTTATTAATTAAAGGAATAAATTTAGAGGGATTAAGAGTATTAGGTAATCCCTACGAATTTGCTGAATTTTATTACAAAAGTGGGGCAGATGAAATTTGTTATATAGATAATGTGGCAACTCTATATGGAACAAATAATCTTCAAAAATTTGTAACCTTAACATCTAAAAATATATTTGTGCCTTTATCTGTTGGTGGCGGAATTAAGACAATTCAAGATATAGAGTCAATGTTAAATTCTGGGGCAGACAAAGTAAGTATTAATTCTGCTGCTATAGATGATATTAATTTTATTTATGATGCAGCTAAAAAGTTTGGATCTTCAACAATTGTTACAAATATTGAAACTATAAGAATAAATAACAAATATTATATATCCAAATCAAATGGGCGAGATATCGTTAATATAAATCCTGTTAGTTGGGCAAAAAAAATTCAAGATTATGGTTCTGGTGAAATCTTTATTACTTGTGTAAACAACGAAGGTTTACAATCTGGTTTTGATATAAACATAATTGGCAAAATAAGTAAAAATGTAAATATCCCTGTTATAGCACATGGAGGCGCAGGTAAATTTGAACACGTTTTGAAAGTTATAAATGAAACCAATATCTCCGGTGTTTCATTGTCAGGTTTATTTCATTATAGTATTTTTAACAAATTTGATTTTAAATCTAAGAACATTGGAAACATAAGTTTTTTAGAAAATAATAAAAACGCTAAAATAAAAGATAATTTAAAAGAATTGAAAAATTTCTTACATAAAAAAAAGGTAAAAGTAAGAATATGAAAACTAATAAATTAAGGATTGGTATAATTGACTTAAAAATTAATAATATTTTTAGTATTTTTAGAGCAACACAAGTAGCAAATTTTAAATGTAAAATAATTGATAAAAAAGAAAATTATAAAAAATATGATTTGATCATTTTACCTGGCGTTGGATCGTTTAAGGAAGCAATGAAAAAAATTAAAAAGGAGGACATTGATAAAAAGATATATGAATTTGTTGAATATAATTCAAAGAAACTTTTGGGTATTTGCTTAGGTATGCAGCTTTTATTTGAAAGAAGTGCAGAATTTGGAAATACCGAGGGTTTAAATCTACTAAGTGGGACGGTGGAAAAGTTTAAAAAAAAAGAGGTCAAAATTGTTCCTCATATGAATTGGAATAAAATTCATTTTAAAAACCTAAAAAATGAGTCTGTGCTAAAAATTTTTGATAAAAAAGATTTTTATTTTGTACATTCGTTTTATTGTAGAATTAAAGAAAAAGATAATCTCTTAACTTATACTAATCATAAAAATTTAAAATTTTGCTCATCTGTACTACATAAAAATATTCTAGGGACTCAGTTCCATCCAGAGAAGAGTGGAAAAATAGGTATAAATTTTTTAAAAAAAATCGAAAAATTTTATGAAAAATAATATTAAACCTCTTTACGGTTTACCAAGAAAAGTAATTTTTTGTAAGAAAACTCTTATTTCAAATCAGAAGCCAACATCATCAATTGAATTTAATCATAATTTGAAATCGAAAAAAAGGACTTTATTTATTGATAAAAATCAAATTTCAGATTCTTGGAAATATTCTAGAGTAAAAAAAAAGATAAATTACAAAAAAAGAGAGAAGGAATTATTAAAGTTATTAGAGAGACACAGAAGTAATAATAGAAATTATGATTGTATAGTTCCCGGAAGCGGAGGAAAAGACAGTTGTTATGCTACACATGTCCTTAAATACGAATATGGAATGAATCCTCTTACAATCACTTGGCCCCCTATATTGTACACTAAATATGGAAAACAAAACTTTAATAATTGGCTTTCAAATTGCAAAGTTGATAACATTTCAGCCAGTAGGGATGATTCAACAATGAGGATATTGACAAAATTATCTATTGAAAACTTAATGCACCCTTTTCAAACATTTATTTTAGGACAAAAAATTTTTGCGGCTAAAATGGCATTAAAATATAAAATACCTTTGGTTTTTTTTGGTGAAAATGAGGCTGAACATGGAAACCCAATTGCTGACAATAATTCATCTTTGAGAGATAAATCTTATTTTACAAGTGAAAATATGGATAAATTATATTTAGGTGGTGTTAAAATTGATAAATTGATTAATGATTTTAATTTAAAAAAAAAAAATTTAGATGTCTTTCTTCCACCTTCGTACAAGGATATAAATAAACAGAAAATTGAAGTCCACTACCTTGGTTATTACTTGAAGTGGGTCCCACAAGAAACTTTTTATTATTCCGTAGAGAATTGTGGTTTTCGACCAAGACCTTTTAGAACACAAGGAACTTATAGTAAATATAATAGCATAGATGATAAAATTGATGATCTACATTATTATACAACCTATATTAAATTTGGAATAGGAAGAGCAACGTATGATGTCTCTCAAGAATTGAGAAATGATCATTTGAATATAGAGGAAGGAAAAAAATTGATAAAAAAATATGATGGTGAATTTCCAAATATATATTTTAATGAGATAATGGAATATCTTAACATAAAGCCAAAAAATTTTTTTAGAGATTTAGATAAATTTAGATCACCTCACTTATGGAAAAAAACTAAAGATGAATGGAAATTGAGACACAATGTAAATAGGGATGGCACTGATGACTAATTTCATTCTTTTACGCTCTGATGAATCAGCATGTAGAAATAAAATAAAGGATTATTTTTGATATACTTGGTCTTTCAAGATAAAATAAAATTAGGAGTTATTATTAAATCTGTTTGAAATGTAAGAGTTAAATGTTGTATATTGACTTGGAGAAACAACAGCCCTTATTGTTCAATTATTGTTCAATTTACTTAATAATTTTTGTGGGTCTTAAAAATGAAAATAATATTAATATTATGTAGATCTTCTTATAGAAGAAGTAATTTAAATAATTTTTCTAAGATATTATTTTTGAATAAATATTTACTTTTTACATTGTCAGGTCCTTTTTATTATGTAGGACTATTCTTAAAAAGTTTAAACATATTTAATATTATCTCAATCGATGGAAATCCAATTGTTTATAAAGATAAAGGTTTTAATTTTTGGTTGTCTGGAACTACAGCTAAGATACCAGAAAAGTTTCTTCAATATAAAAACAATTTTTTAAATATTAAATCTGTTTTTCATAATAAAGATAAAATTTTTCAATTGTATCCAATAATTAATAAAAAAAAAAGACAAGCAAAGAAACTAGAATTATTTATTTATCTACTTGTAATTTAAGACAACCTAATATTACTTTAAAATTTATTAAATTATATGAAGAATTTTTAAATAAAAACCTTACACTGCTTGATAATCATACTTTTTGGAATAATAAAAATTTACAAGAGCAAAATGAAAAAAATAAATACTATATTTATAGAGATTTAAAATTAAACCAAAGAGTTAAAATTATTAAATTTCTTATGAATAAATATTCAAATAATATTGATATATTTGGAGATGACTGGAGTGAACATATACAAAACTTTAATAAAACAAATTTTACAAATAAAAAAGTAAGAGAAATTTATAATGGAAATATTTGTTTAGATTTAGGTTCATCCTCGGGCTCAATTACATTATATCCGAGATCTATAGAAATTATAGAAAATGGAGGACTATTGCTTCAGTTAAAACAAGCTGACTCCAAATCAATATTTAAAGAAAATGAAAACTATTTTACCTTTAGCAATAAAGAGGAGTTGGATAAAAAAATTGAGGAATTAATTAATAATAAATTTTTATTATTTAATCGGATAAAATTATTACAGGATATATTTAGAAATAGTAGATCTTTAATAGAAAAACAATTGGATAAAATAATTAAAGGTTAAATTGTGAGATTATTTTTTTGGTCACCACATATTGATCCACAAGTAGCAACAGTAAAATCTGTATATAATTCAATAAACTCTTTATCAAAACACAAGAAAAAGGCAAAAATTACCTTATTAAATGTTTTTGGTGAATGGGATAATTTTAATTTTAATAACATAGATGTAATTAAATTAGTTACAAAAAGAAAAATTATTAAAAAAAAGTTTAAAGGATTTATTAATTCGAGAATACTTTACTTTAAAATCTTATTACAGTCATATTTTCCATTAAAAAAATTAATTGAAAATGAAAATCCAAATTTTTTAGTAATACATCTATTAACTGTAATTCCTATTTTGTTATTTATTTTCAATAATTTTCAAACAAAATTAATACTAAGAATATCTGGATTGCCAAAATTAAATATTTTTAGATATTTTATATGGAAAATTGCATCAAAAAAGATTTTTTATGTAATTTGTCCAACAGAAGAAACAAAAATTTTATTAATTAAAAAAAAAATTTTTAATCCAAACAAAATAATATGTATACAGGACCCAATATTTAATATTAAAAAAATTAATTTTGAGAAGAAAAAACCATTGGAAGAAAATTATGAAAAGCCTTATTTCCTTAGTGTTGGAAGATTTACCAAACAAAAAAATCACCAATTTCTGTTAAATTTTTTTTTAAAAAATAGAAAATACCTTGAAGATATAAATCTATTAGTAATTGGAAATGGAGAATATGAAAAAAAATATAAAAAATTTATAAAAAATAATAAACTAGAGGGTGAAATCAAAATTTTGGATTATAAAAAAAATGTAATTAATTATATTAACAATGCTAAATTAATTATATCAAGTTCATTATGGGAAGATCCAGGTTTTATAATGGTTGAGGCTGCATCAGTAGGTACTCCAATTTTAACTTCAAATTGTCCAAGTGGTCCTAAAGAATTTATAGGTAATAACGAAAACGGTTTCATATTTGACACGAATAATGAGAAGAGTTTTAAAATGGCATTAGATAATTTTTTAAAAATTTCAGAAAAAGATTTAAACCATAAACTAATTTGTGCAAAAAAAAAATCAAAG
>MDTB01193462.1_pt1 | contig 11551 bp, 12 predicted proteins | sample 811161 | NCBI WGS metagenome assembly MDTB01 (sample SAMN05326650, study PRJNA326480) | marine metagenome | isolation source: seawater | place: Mediterranean Sea | collected 2009
AAATCAAGATTAAAACTGTTTTTGTAGTCAAAATTTGCATTTATTGCTCTTATATCGCTTTTAAAAACAGTTTCTAAATCTAATTGTAAAAAATCTAAATTATCAAAAGAATATTTTCCATTAACACCAAAATTAAAATTTTTTTTACTTATATCTAAACCAATTTGAGCATCTGAAAGAAAAATCTCTTTAATTTCTTCAATAATAAAATTATTTTTAAAAGTATGAAATAATTCAATTTTACTTTTTTTTAATTTGCCAGAAAGTTTATAATTATAATTTGTTACTTTATAAGTCTTATCAATATTAACTAAAATATTGTTGTTGAAATTCCCATTTAATTCTTTAAAATTTCCTCCTAAGTTAAATTTTTCTAATACTTCATTTATTTTTTTAATTTTTTCACTATCTAGATTTATATTTGAAATAAAATTTGAATTTAATTTAATACCATTAACTAAATTTAATTTTATATCACCATTATTAATCTCAATATTATCAATTTTGCCAAAAATATTTTTTATTAAAATATCTTCTTTATCAGCAAAAAAACTTAAATTTGTATTATACAATATTAAATCTTTAAAAAGGTTAGCTTTTAAATCTGTAATCTTTCCTTTAATTATATAATTTTCTACTTCTCCGTTATTGTCTAAAAAAAATTCAATCTCTGAAATTAATTTTGCTTCTTTTATTTTATTATTAATAAAACTTTTAAAATTTGAGGGTTTAATAAAATTAGAAAGTTCATTTAATTGAACATAATTTAATTCATCTAAAGTAATATTAATTTTTTTTATTTTTAAATCTGTCTTTAGTAGGGGTATAAAGTCTATATATATTTTAACATTTTGAGCCGGTATAGCTTGATTTTTATAGTTAATTACAGGATTTTTAGTTTCGATAAATAAACTAAATTCTTTAAAATCTAATTTAAAATTTATGGCCTTTAACTGCAACTTAATGTTCTTTGATTTAGCTATTTTATTTGTAATTAATTTATTAAATTTATCTGTCTCAACTCCTGTTGTGGATAGAATTGATGAAAACACAATTATACATAATAGAAAAACTAAAAATAAATTGTAGATAATTTTTTTTATCATCTATTTTTCAAACCTTCTTCGATAAATACATCTATGTTTCCATCTAAAACACTTAAAGGGTTAGTATTTTCTAGTTTACTTCTTAAATCTTTTACTAATTGATAAGGTTGTAGAATATATGATCTGATTTGATGACCCCATCCTATATCTGTTTTAGAAGTTAATTCTTTTTGATTTGCTTCTTCTTTTTTTTGAATTTCGTGTTCATATAATCTTGCTTTTAACATTTTATAGCATGTTTCTTTATTTTTATGTTGCGACCTTTCATTTTGACATTGAACGACAATCTTTGTAGGCAAATGCGTTATTCTTACAGCGCTGTCTGTAGTATTAACATGCTGTCCACCTGCACCACTTGATCTGTAGGTGTCTATTCTTAAGTCTTTTTCGTCTATCTTAATATTAATATCATCTTCTACTGCAGGATAAATCCAAACACTTGCAAAACTTGTGTGTCTTCTTGCGCCACTGTCAAATGGTGAAATACGCACAAGCCTATGGACACCGGACTCTGATTTCATTAAGCCATATAGATAAGCTCCTTCAACTTTAATAGTAGAGGATTTAATCCCAGCCTCTTCACCTTTATGCTCACTAATTATTTCATATTTAAATTTTTTTTTATCAAACCATTTCATATACATTCTTCTGAGCATATCTGCCCAATCTTGGCTTTCCGTACCGCCAGCGCCCGCATGTATTTCGAGATAAATGTCGTAATTGTCATTTTCTCCAGACAAAAAACAATTAGTCTCAGTTTTTTTTAATTCTAATAAAAGATTTGATATCTTTTTTATACAGTCGCGAATTATCTCTTCATCTTTTTCTTGAGTAGCAAGATCAAATAAATCTTTAATATTTTTTAATTCATTATTTAGTCTATTATACGAATTAAGAATATCCTCAAAAAAATTTTTCTGTTTTATAGTTTTTTTTACTAAGTTTTGATCTTTCCAAAAATTTTCATCGCTAGTAGTTTTTTCTAACTCTTTTAATTTTTCTTCAATGTTTTCTTTATCAAAGATACCCCCTTATATTATCCAGAGATTTTTTTGCAAGATTTAGAGTGTTTTCAAAATTTTCCATTAGTAAAATTGTCTAAACTTTATTGTTTTATCATTACCAGATGTTGAAAATAATTTATTATTATTTAAATTGTTGATATCTTCAAGCTTTAAAGCTTCAATTATAGAATTTTTTTCTCCTAGAGCTGATTTAAATCCTGTGTCATAATTTAGAGAAGTTAAATAAATACTTTCGGGTATTTCAAAATCTTTAAAATCTTCTTTAAATAAAGCGTTCTGAACAAAATCTTTGAATATTGGTAAGGCTGCTTTCGAACCTGTTTCGTTTTTACCTAGGGATTTAGGATTGTCGTATCCAATGTAAACACCAATAACCAAATTAGACGAAAAACCTATAAACCAGGCGTCATAATTGTCATTCGTTGTTCCGGTTTTGCCTGCTAAAGGAACATTTAAAAGTTTGAGTTTTTTTGCGGTACCTCGCTCTACTGTTCCGCTTAATATTGAGGTCATTTGATAAGCTGTTTCTTTACTTATTACCTCTTTATTTGTACTTTCGATTTTTGGAAGTTCAATATTGTCATTAATAAATTTATCACATCCAACACATTTTCTATTTTTCTCTAAAAAAATTGTTTTTCCTCTCCTGTCTTGAATTCTTGAAATGAGATTTGGATTAATTTTTTTTCCACCGTTCACAAAAGGTGCATAGGCTGAAGTTAGATTGAGTAAAGTAGTTTCAACAGCTCCGAGGGATACCGATAATAACTCTGGTATATCTTCGTAAATATTAAGTTCTTTAGATAGTTTTGAAATTTCATCTAAACCTAGGATTTTTGCAATTCTAACTGTCATCAAGTTTCTTGAATACTCTATACCTTTTCTGAAAGTAGATGGGCCATAGAATTTTTTTCCATAATTTTCAGGCTTCCAATTTTTTAAACCAACGCCTTGACTTTCAACGAAAGGCGCATCAAGAATTATAGAATTAGGCGCAAAACCATTTTCTAAAGCTGCAGCATAAACAATTGGTTTAAATGCTGATCCAGGCTGTCTTTTTGCTTGAGTAACTCTATTAAACTCGCTAGTTTTAAAATTGAATCCTCCAACCAATGCTAATACATCACCTTTAAAAGGTTCTAAAACAACTATTCCTCCATTAACTTCAGGGTACTGCTTTATTTCCCAAGTATTTTTTTCTTTTTTAACAAATAAGATATCTCCAACTTCATATACATCTACTAAATTTTTATTTTGTCTTAACGTCCATTTAATATTTCTTGGGTAAATAATTCCTTCAGAAATTTTCTCCTTTTTATCAATTGTTTTAAATTTTAATTCTTTATCATCTACAGAAACTAATTCTACAACTCGCCAATTTAAAGTTGGGTCTAGTTTAAATTTTGAAATTTTATTTTCCCAATTTTTATTTTGTATTTTGTTGGCTATTGGACCTCTCCATCCCCTTCTTCGATCATAATCTTCTATTCCCTTTCTCAGAGATTTTAATGCTTGAATTTGATAATTAATATTAAGTGGAGTGCTGATGCTTAAACCTTGAGAGTATAGTTTTTCAAATCCATAAATATTCTTCACGGTTCTTCTTACTTCTTCTGTAAATGAATTGGCCTCATTAACAATTTCAATTTTTCTTTTTTTTAGCTTGAGCTCTAACATTTTAAATGATGCTAGCTGTTTATCTGAAATAAAATTATTATCAGCTAAATTTTCTAAAACTAAATTTCTTCTAAATTTTGCTATATCTGGGTATCTATAAGGATTATATTTACTTGGTGCTTTTGGTAAAGCCGCTAATAGAGCTGCCTCTGGATAGGTTAAATTTTTTATTGATTTATCAAAATACTCTAGGCTAGCTGCTGAAATACCGTAAGTTCCTTGACCTAAGTAAATTTGGTTTAAATATAACTCTAATATTCTCTCTTTTGTATAAGCTCTTTCAATACGAAAAGCTAAAATTGCTTCTTTTATTTTTCTTTTCATTGAAACTTCATTTGTTAACAAAAAATTCTTTGCAACTTGTTGGGTAATGGTTGACGCGCCTTCTAACCTCTTATTTTGAGCAATATTTTTTAAGTTATTTATAACAGCTCTTAGTATTCCCTTAGCGTCTATTCCAGGGTGTCTAAAAAAGTTTTTATCTTCTGCTGATAGAAAAGAATTTATAACTTTCTCTGGAATCGACTCGTATGGAATAAACAATCTTTTCTCTAGAGCATATTCAGCTATTAATTTCCTATCCTCTGAATAAACCCTGCTAGAAATAGGTGGTTGATAATTTGAAAGTTTTTTATAATCAGGCAACCCTATTGAAAAATACCAGAGGGTAGAAAATATAAAAAAAACTACCACAACTATGAAAATAATTATGAATTTAAGTGAAAAATTTAATAAATTTAACATTTATAAATAGTTATATTAACAATTTTGACTATCTTTAGGCATTTTCACATTTATGTCTGTAAATAATGATAAAATTGTATAAAATAATTATATATGACAGATTTTAAATTTTTAATTTATCAAAAAACAACAGGAATTCTTAAAAAATGGAAAAAAACTTATATATTGATGCCTCGCATCCTAACGAAACACGAATTGTTCTTAAATCTGAAAATTCAATTGAGGAATATGAATTTGAAGATAAAAAGAATTTAAATTTTAAAAATAATATATATCTTGCAACGGTTAGTAGAGTAGAACCTTCCTTACAAGCTGCTTTTGTAGATTTTGGGCGAGAAAGACACGGTTTTTTAGCATTTAACGATATCCAGTCAGATTATTATCAACTTCCATCGGAAGACAAAGAAAAAATTAGAATAGCTGAAGAAAAAATAAGAGAAGATTTAAAAGATAAAACTGTTGAAATTAACCAAGACAGTACTGAAGTTGTAATAACTGAACAAAAAGGAGAAAAGAGTCAAATATTTGAAGAACATTCTGATAATATTGATAAAAAGCAAGATTACCGAGAAAAAATAAAAACATCTTACGGAATAAAAAAATATAAAATTCAGGAGGTCATCAAACCAGGTCAATTAGTTTTAATCCAAGTAATAAAAGAAGAGAGAGGGCAAAAAGGAGCTGCGCTTACTACATTTATTTCACTTGCAGGCAAGTACATAGTCCTTATGCCAAACACTCCAAAAGGAGGAGGAATATCTAGAAAAATATTTAACTCATCTGATCGTCAAAAAATAAGATCAATATTGAATGAAATAAATATTCCTAAAAGTATGGGTGCAATTGTAAGAACAGCTGGGGCAAACAAAACAAAAAATGAGATTGATAAAGATTTTCAAAACACACTTAAAACTTGGGAACAAATAAAAGAAAAAGCTTTAAGCTCTAATGCACCGTCTCTTGTTTATGAAGAAGGCGATATAATAAAAAGAACCATAAGAGACACTTACGATAATAATACAAAAAACGTATATGTAGAGGGAAATGAGGCATATCAAAAAGCCAAAAAATTTATGAAGGAATTAATGCCAAAAAATGTAAAAAACATAAAAAAATATAGAGGTAAGATCCCATTATTTCACGATGCAGATATTGAAAAGGAGCTTATTAAAATTTATGAACCTACAGTAAAATTAAAATCTGGTGGTTATTTGGTAATAAATCCCACTGAAGCATTAGTCTCAATTGATATAAATTCTGGCCAATCAACAAAACAAACAAATATAGAAAAAACGGCACTTAATACAAATTTAGAGGCTGCAGCAGAGATAGCTCATCAAATTAAATTGAGAGATTTGTCTGGTTTAATCGTTGTAGATTTTATTGATATGATGAATTTCTACAATAGAAGAATTGTCGAAAAAAAAATGAGAGAGAGCATCAGAAAAGATAGAGCTAGAATACAAATTGGAAAAATAAGTAATTTTGGATTACTTGAAATGACAAGACAAAGATTACGTGAAGGATCAATAAAATGGGAAACCCAATTATCACTTGGATCATTTTGTCAAAAAATTTTAAAAAAAATTCAACAATTAGCTTTTATAGATAAAGTTAAAGTCATTAATTCTTATGTGCCTGAAAAGGTTAAGTTTTTCATAGAAAATAACTTAGTAGATGAGCTTGAGTATTTTCAAAAAAAATACTCATTTGAAATTAATATATTTTCAGATCATAAATTTATTATCCCGGAATACAAAATAGAATTATTTAGTAAATCAAAAAAATTAATTAAATCAATTGAAAATATTGAGTTAATTATTCAAGAAAAAAAAATAAAAAAGATACAGAAAAAAAATGAAAAAGGAGTAGTTAAGAACTCTATTGGCGCAAAAAACAAAATAAAAAAAACCCGAAAAAAAAATAAAATTAGAACTTTGTGGGTAAGAAGAAAAAAAAAATCTAGATCAAACCCGAAGTAGGTGAACTAGGAGTAGCTAAATAGTTTTTTCTCATTCTTCCAGCAAGATAAGAATTTCTTCCAGAAATAACTGCGTCTTTAAATGCTTTTGCCATTAAAATTGGTTTTTTTGCATTTGCAATTGCGCTATTAATTAAAACTCCATCGCAACCTAACTCCATAGCTATTGTTGCATCAGATGCAGTTCCAATACCAGCATCAACAATAACTGGTACTTTCGATTGTTTGATAATTAGAGAGATATTAGTTGCATTTTGTATTCCTAGCCCTGTCCCTATTGGTGAAGCAAGAGGCATTATCGCTGAGGCACCCTGATCCTCAAGCATTTTTGCTAACAAAGGATCATCTGTACAATAAACCATTACTTTAAAACCTTCCTTAACTAGTACCTTTGTTGATTTTATTGTTTCGATCATATTTGGGTAAAGAGTTTTCTTATCACCTAAAACCTCAAGTTTTACTAATTTCCATCCTCCCATTTCTCTTGCTAATCTTAAAGTTCTTAATGCCTCTTCAGAGTCAAAACAGCCTGCTGTGTTTGGTAAATAAGTAATCTTTTTAGGATTAAGATAATCAGTCAATAAAGGTTTTTTTTTATCTAAAATATTCACTCTTCTAACCGCAACAGTAACCATATCAGCTCCAGAGGCATTAACTGCTTTCGCTGTTTCAGAAAAATTTTTATATTTTCCTGTGCCAACTATAAGACGTGATTTAAAATGTTTACCAGCAACTTTAAAAATATCCTTCTTCAAATTAACCACCTCCAATAAAATGAACGATTTCAACTTTATCATTATTTTTTAATAGTTTTTTCTTAAAATCTTCCTTTGGAATAATTATACCATTGTGCTCAATTGCTACCTTCTTATTTAGTAAATTATATTTTTTAAGAAGATCAGTTAATGAATAATTTGAACTAATCATCACTTTTTTTCCATTTAATTGTATTTTTGCCATAATTAAGTTATTCAGTTGTGAAAAATAAATCTTATGAAAAAAATTATAATTCTTAATGGCCCAAACCTCAACCTTTTAGGTGAGAGAGAAAAAGATCAGTATGGAAATTATACTTTAAAAGATATTGAAAACAATTGTAGTAAATATGCAGATGAAAATGGAATTAAACTTTTAACATTTCAATCAAATATTGAGGGTGAATTGGTTAACCAAATTCAAAAATCGAGAAATAATCAAGATGGATTAATAATAAATGCTGGAGGCTACACTCATACCTCTGTGGCTATTCATGATGCCTTGAAAGTATTAAAAATACCTATTATAGAATTGCATATAAGTAATATATATAATAGAGAAGAATTCAGACATAAATCTTTAGTAAGTAAAGTAGCCAGAGGAGTCATTTGTGGTTTTGGTGCTGATGGATATATAATGTCGTTAAAAGCAATGAATAAATTTTTAGAAAATGAAAATAGATAAAAAATTAATAAAAGAATTAGTAGATAACTTAAAAGAATTCGAATTAACAGAGCTCGAATATCAAGAAGGTCAAACTAAGATTAAAGTTTCAAAAGCATCAAAGGGTATAGATCAATTAAAAACAAGCGCCATAGTTTCACCAAACAAATCAGTTTTAAAATCTTCAAACGAAAATGAGGGTATTAGAATCAAATCTCCAATAATTGGAACTGCTTATTTAGCTCCTGAACCAGGAGCAAAAAAATTTATAGAAGTTGGAGATAAAATCAAAAAAAGGTCAAACTGTTATGATAGTGGAGGCTATGAAGACAATGAATCATGTACCATCAACTAATAATGGAGTGGTAGAAAAAATCCTAATTGAAGATGGTCAACCCGTTGAGTTTGGGCAAACGTTAGTGCTTTTAAAATAAAAACTAATGTTTAAAAAAGTTTTAATAGCTAACAGAGGTGAAATAGCTGTTAGAGTTATCAGAGCTTGTAAAGAATGGGGAATCAAAACAGTTGCGGTTCACTCTGATGTCGATGCTGAGTCAATGCATGTTAGACTTGCAGATGAAAGCGTATGCATAGGTTCACACCAACCACAAAATAGTTATTTAAATATTTCTTCTATAATGTCAGCTGTAGATTTAACTGGTGCCGAAGCTATTCATCCTGGTTATGGTTTTTTATCTGAAAATGCAAAGTTTTCTGAAATTGTAAATAAGCACGGTATTAAATTTATAGGACCTAGCGCAGATATAATTTCAAAAATGGGAGACAAGATAGAAGCTAAAAATATTGCAAAAAAATTTGGTTTACCTGTTATTGAAGGTTCCGACGGTGGAGTAAAATCTGTTACTGAGGCAAAATCAATTTGTAAAAATATTGGATATCCTGTTTTGATCAAAGCAGCGGGTGGTGGTGGCGGAAAAGGTATGAAAATTGTAGAAGAAGAAAGTCAATTAGAAAATATGTATCTTACAGCAAAATCTGAAGCAAAAAAATTTTTTAACAATGATGAGTTATATATTGAAAAATATTTTAAAAATCCAAGACATGTTGAGGTTCAAGTAATGTCTGGAAAGAATAAAACAGTTCATTTGGCTGAAAGGGATTGTTCAGTTCAAAGACGGCATCAAAAATTGATAGAGGAAACTCCTAGTCCAGTTTTAACAGATGAAATAAGAAAAGATCTTTTTGAAAAAACTGTAAAAATGGTTGAACAAATTAATTATGAAGGAGCAGGCACAGTTGAATTCATTTATGAAAACGGAAAATTTTACTTCCTTGAAATGAATACAAGAGTTCAAGTTGAACATCCTGTTACAGAAATGCAAACTGGAATAGACATAGTAAAAGAACAATTATGGATAGCTTTTACTGGTAATACTGCATTAGATCAAAGTGATATAAACCCTAGAGGTCATACCATTGAATGTAGAATTAATGCTGAGAATGCTGCTTTAGATTTTCAACCAAGCCCAGGAACGATTAGTGTTTGTCATCAGCCCTCTGGTTTTAGGACAAGAGTTGATGGGTCAATATTTCAAGGGTGCAAAATCACTCCTTATTATGATAGCTTGATTGCTAAAGTTATATGCAAAGGTAGAAATAGAACTGAAGCAATTCAAAGAACATTAAGATCTTTAGATGAATTTGTATTAGAGGGCATAACAACGACGATTGATCTTCATAAAAAAATTCTTAATCATAAAAAATTTATCAATTCTGATTTTGATACAAACTGGCTAGGAAAAGAAAAATTTTACTAAGCGCTTTTACAATTTATTAATTGTAAATCATAAATTGCATGATCAAATGGTGTTAAACTGGGATCGGAGGCAAAAGTCCAACCATTGAATATAAAAACTTGTTCATTGTCATTCTTAGTCAAATCTTTAACTTGCATATAAGCCACACTATCTATTTTATTATTAACTTTGACTTTACCACATTTAAGTATCTTTATTTCTAATGGACCAAATGTTTTATTCTCATTTAAATTAACAATTAACTCTGATGATTTAGCCGTAATTTTATCAAGTCCTATTAATATAGCTTGAGAAGATTTTAGCTCTTTAACATTTTTCTTTTCTTTTAATATCTTATTAGGGTTAATATTATCATTTTTTTCATCTAATTCTTCAAAACTAGGCTTGATATTATCAATATTTATTAATGGTGATGTTGTTATTTTTTGTTCTGCCACAGATGTTTTGAATAAAGTCATGCTTAAAAAAAAAAATTAAAAAAATCTTACTTCCAAGTTTCATAATTTTTTTTTATATTTTTCCTGCTAATTTTAACGGGTTTATAACTGTTTGAGGTACCAGTTTGATTTTCCAAATGTTTTTTTTGCCAATTAAATTTTGAAATTTTATTTTCAGGTACCTTATCAATAGTATGATGTATCCATAGGTACCAGTCAGAAGTAATTTTAGTTGCTTCTATATTTGATGAATAAACTACCCAACGTTCATTATTTTTACTTTTATAATATTTGTTTCCATATTCATCTGAACCGACAAACTTTCCTAAAAGCAAAGTTTTCAAAAAAGTTCCTAAAGTTTGCTTATTCCACCAAGTAAAGATCATTTTAAAAAACATATTATTTTAAATCCACACAATTGATAATTGAATTATTAAGTAATAGACACACTATACAATTAATATATATCTATTTAAAGAGATTCCTTAATTTATTATGAAAAAATATATTGTTGAAACTTACTATACTTGCACTTTTAAAACAGTGCACACGTTAAGTAACTTAGACGATAACGAACTGTCAAAAATTGATCAAAGAAATGACGGTGAAGTAGAGGTAATTAACGTAAAATTAAATAATCGAAAAACAAAAAAAATTGATAGTAAAAAAGAGGAAAAACCTAACAAAAACATAATTGAAAGTGTTACTACCAATAATTCTTCTGATCAAATAAAAGAACAAAATAATAAGCTTAAAGATAACAATTCAAAAATAAAATTAAAAAACAACTCAAGATTCAAAATGCCAGACAGAAGGAAGGGTTATATACAAAAAGCTCAAATAGGTGATCATAAAGTCTACCTGCACACTGGAGAGTATAATGATGGTAAAATTGGAGAGATATTCATTGATACAAATAAAGAGGGTGAGTTAGTAAAAGCGATGATGAATAATTTTGCAATAGCTATTTCCTTAGGATTGCAATATGGAGTACCGCTAGATGAGTATGTTGATGCATTTATAGATACTAAGTTTGAACCTTCCGGAAATGTTATAGGAAACGACAGAATACTAAGTGCATCTTCAATTCTAGATTATGTTTTTAGAGAACTTGCAATTTCTTACCTAGGTAAAGAAGAATTAGCTCACACACCCTCAATTGCAAGTGCGAAAAATATAAATACTGAAAATGAAGACGATAAATTTCTTAAAATTATAAAAAATATTACTTCTAAGGGGTTTGTAAGAAGTAATTACGAGGAAAAATTAGTTGATCTTTCTGATGTAAGGATAAAACTCAAGACAAAAAACTAATTCTTTTTTATATCTTTTTTAATACTTAACTCTTTTAATTGTTTTTCGCTTATTTCGGAGGGTGCTTGCA
>MDTB01194152.1_pt1 | contig 11551 bp, 14 predicted proteins | sample 811161 | NCBI WGS metagenome assembly MDTB01 (sample SAMN05326650, study PRJNA326480) | marine metagenome | isolation source: seawater | place: Mediterranean Sea | collected 2009
AATTAACTACTGTAATACATTTCAAACTCTACAGGATGAGGTGCGTGTTCAAACTTATGAATTTCTTCAAATTTAAGAGCAATATATGCATCTATCTGATCATCAGTAAATACACCACCTTGAGTTAAAAATTCTCTGTCTTTATCTAAACTTTCCATTGCTTCTCTCAATGATCCACAAACCGTAGGTATAGATTTAACTTCTTCAGGTGGTAAATCATATAAGTCTTTATCAAATGATTCACCTGGATGAATTTTATTTTTGATACCATCTAAACCTGCCATCAACATAGCAGCAAATGTTAGATAAGGATTTCCAGCAGCATCTGGAAATCTAATCTCACATCTTGCACCTTTTTTACTCAAAGTAATAGGGATACGACATGATGCAGATCTATTTCGTGCAGAATAAGCAAGAAGAACAGGAGCTTCAAAACCAGGTATTAATCTTTTGTAACTATTTGTTGTTGAATTTGCAAAAGCATTAATTGCTTTAGCATGCTTTAATATTCCACCGATATAATGTAACGCTGTTTCAGATAAACCGGCATAAGCCTCACCAGAAAATACTGGGGTATCACCTTTCCAAATAGATTGATGAATATGCATACCTGAACCGTTATCGCCCGCAACTGGTTTTGGCATAAAGGTTGCTGTTTTACCAAAAGAGTGTGTAACCATTTGCACCACATATTTATATAGTTGTACATTGTCAGCTTGATTTACTAATGTACCAAAGTACATACCAAGTTCATGCTGACTTGGAGCTACTTCGTGGTGATGCTTTTCAACTTTAATTCCAACTTCTTTTAAATTTTTAAGATATTCACTTCTCATATCTTGTTCACTATCAACTGGAGGAACAGGAAAATAACCACCTTTAATTGGAGGTCTGTGACCCATGTTACCATTATCATATTCTTTTCCTGAATTATATGGACCCTCTTTGCTATCAATTGCAAACCCACATTCATTCATATCATTTTTAATTCTTACATCATCAAAAACAAAAAATTCCGGCTCTGGTCCAAAAAACGCTTTATCCCCAACTCCTGATGATTTTAAATATTCTTCAGCTTTTTTTGCTACACCTCTTGGGTCTCTTTCGTAAGGAGTTTTCTTTACTGCATCTAAAATATCACAAAATAAAACTGCAGTATTATGTGATGTAAAAGGATCTAAAAAAAATCTTGAAGTGTCTGGTTTTAGAATCATGTCTGATTCATTAATAGCCTTCCAACCTGCGATTGATGAACCATCAAAAAATACACCATCGTTTAACATGTCTTCATCAACAACAGTTGAATCCATAGTTAAATGTTGTAATTTTCCTCTAGGATCTGTAAATCTAAGATCAACAAACTCAGCTTCTTTATCTTTAATAAATTTTAGCACATCATTTGCGCTCATTATTACTCCTATTTAAATTTGCGATAGTATTATCAAAAAACTATTGATAAATATTCCTTATTTAATAAATATCACCTATGCAATTTTCACATATATATTAAGCTGATGAAATGTAATTTATCAATCAATTGTTAGTTGAATTATGAGTTTATTAAACAAAGAGTCAGTAATAAGAGTTGAAAAAGCTCTTAAAAAATATGATCAATCCTATGAAGTATTAATTCTAGAATCTTCTGCCAAAACTGCAAGCGATGCTGCTAATACTTTGAAATGTGAAGTTGGTGCAATTGTAAAAAGTTTATTATTTAAAGCTGAAAATTCATTTGTTTTATGTTTAATAGCAGGGGATAAACGTTGTTCTTTAAACAAGTTAAAAAATATACTTAATAAAAAAGATGTTTCTATGGCTTCTCCTGAAGATGTAAAAATTCATACTGGTTATACAATTGGTGGAGTATCCCCTATAGGACATTTAAATAATTCAAAAATTTTAATCGATGGCTCTTTAGAAAGATTTAACACAATTTATGCTGCAGCGGGTCATCCAAACTGTGTTTTTAAGATTAATTTTCTAAATCTTAAAAAAATTACCGAAGGGGAATCGAAAGATATTATTGAATGAGACAGCCAAAATTAATTGATTATATTTTATTAGTAGTTCTATCATTAGTCTGGGCTTCTGCCTTTTTTAATATAAAAGTCGCAACTTATTCTTTTGGACCAGTCACAATAGCATTTTTAAGAGTTTTTTTTGGATCAATCCCAGTCTTACTATTATGTTTTTATAAAAAAATAAAAATAGAGGCTTTTTCAAAAGATTGGTATTGGTTTGCTTTGATAGGCTTTATAAATCTAGTCGTACCTTTTTTTTTAATTGCCTATGGCGTAAAATCAGTACAAAGCAATTTAGCTGCAATTTTGATGGCTACTACACCATTAAGCTCAACAATTCTAGGTCATTTTTATACTAAGAATGAAAAATTTAATTTTGTTAAAACTTTAGGAGTATTAATTGGTTTCACAGGTATAGTTTATTTATTTTCTGATAATATTTTGATAAATGAAAATAACTTTAAATCTGCATTATTAATTTTACTTGGATCTACTTGTTATGTAATTGGAGGAGTTTTAACACTTAAAATTAGTAAAAAGAAAAATGAAAATGTAACTGGATCAATATTAATTTGGGCAATTATTATTTTAATACCTTTAGTTAGTTATTTTGAAAAACCTTGGACATTAAACCCAAGTATACAGTCTACCATATCTGTGATTTATTTGGGTATGTTTGCTACTGGCATTGCCTGGTTACTTAGATTTAGAATATTGAAAAATAATGGTTTAATTTTTCAGTCACAAGTAGCTTATTTAATACCAATTTTTGGAATTATTTTAAGTTATATTTTTTTAGGAGAATTAATAACTTACAAAGTTTTAATTTCATTGACATTAGTAGTTATAGGTATTTATTTTGTTAATAAATCAAATAATATTAAGATTATTTAAATTTAGAAATTTCTTTTAAATGTGAAGCATTTGTTTCACAGCAACCACCCAAGATAGTTGCACCTTCATTTATAATCTTTTTTGTAAATTTGGCAAAGACTTCTCCTGTTACATCTTTTCTTGTACCTAAAACAATATTTGGATTTTTACCAATTTCATTGTATTTAGAAGTATTAAATTTATGAACTGGTAACGGTTCTTTTACTCCCCATAAATTTGCTTTAAATCCAAAAGGTAAATCTAATTTTTTTAATTCTTTTGAAGATTCTTCTATTATTTCTAAGGAAACACAGGCCAAAATAATTCCAAGCCAATTTTCATTTTTTAAATTAGTTACAACTTCGGTTATAGTCTCTTTTGAAGGCAATCTTCCATCTTTTTTAATATGTATTCCTACTAAGACAGGTTTTTTGAATTGTTTAATAGCTTCTTGTGCTAATCTTATCTCTCTACCACTTGATATTACATCTAAATAAAAAAAATCAACAAAAGGATTAATTATATTAGCTTGATCAAAAAAATCTTTTTTTATTAAATCCTCCTTTCTATCATCAATTTCATAAGTATTATTTTGTGCAGGTAAACAGCCTGCAATTAAAATGTTTTTTTTTGAAATTTCTCTAGCCTTTAGTGCAAGTTCACCTGCTTTTTGATTTGAATATTTAAATAAATCAATAACATTATTTTGCTCCATTCTTACTTTTCTAGTAGTAAAAGTATTTGTTAAAATCACATCTGAACCAGCATTTATAAAAGATAAGTGAGTATCAATTACTAATTTGTGATTTTTTTTTTCTATTAAACTACTAGCAGACCAAAGTGTACCTTTTGGGACAAGACCTCTTGCAAGCAATTCTTGGCCCATACCTCCATCTAGGATCCGGATTTTCTTAAAGTAGTTTCTTTCCATTGCTTTTATAAATTATTTTTGCATTGAAGGAAAAAGACATTCTTTCTCCTTCTATATTAAATGGATATGCAGTATGCATTAGATAATTTGGGAATAAAATTAAGTCACCAACTTTTGGAATCAGATTATAAATACTTTTACTTAAAAATCCCTTTTGACCATTAATGAAATCAATGGTCCCATTTGTTTTAATCTTTTTATTTTTAATCATTTTATTGTAAGTCATTTTTTTTGGTATTTTTAGATACCCTACACCAGAAATATCACCAACATGATAATGAACAGGATTGTATTCATCTTTGAATTGTTGAACAACCCATAAATTTAAAATATTTATCTTTTTTATATTTTTTATTTCAGAGTTTTTTAAATATTTCTTAATATTATGATTAATTTCTTTATAAAGATTTTTTTTAATAAACTTTTTTGAAATTCTAATTTCCTTTTTTACTTGACTTGCTAATTTAAAACTATAATCATTTTTTTTTGTTATTTTATTTTTATTAATTTCATCAATAATTTTTTTCACAAAAAATTTTGAAACTTTTCCTTTTCCCATAAGTGGTCCAAATGGTCTAAAACTTTTCATAGTTAATTATATATTTTTTAAATTATGTTTGTATAAATATCTTTAAACCAATTCTTATAGCTACAAATATTACTAGTCCAGAGGTTATTAACGCCAATAACCTAGTTGGTAATATTTTTATATTTAGAAAATTACCTAATTGTCCACCTATAAATACTATTAAAAAAAGCAACCAATAATACTTAATTTCATTTAAGACAAAATTTTTTGTTAAATGTCCAAATATTCCTGAAAATGAATTAATTAATATAAATAAAGAAGCTGCAGTCACTATATATTTTGGCTTACCTGCTCTTAATAAAAAAAGGATGGGGCTTAAAAAAATTCCTCCGCCAATTCCGACTATTCCAGAAATTAATCCAATTACACCACCTATTAAAATAGAAATTGGAAAAGGAATAATATTATAACTTTTTTGTTCATCGCCATAAGATTTAAAGTTGATCAATAATAATAATCCTGCAATAGATAAAACTATAAATAATAGAATTTCAAACAAATGTTTTTCAATTACGAGTGATCCACCAATAAAAGCCAATGGTATTGAACCTATTAAGTATGGAGTTAGTAAATTAAAATTTAGATTTCCAGCTTTTATGTAGTTAAAGCAGTTCCCCGAAACAACAATAATGTTACAACATAGTGCTATAATTGGAAAAATATAATAGGGAACGTCCCAGATTAATAGTAGCGCCAAATAGGTTGAGCCACCTCCAAATCCAACGCTAGAATATAATATTGCAGTTACAAAAAATAAAATTGATAATATAATCATTTAAATTTTATGGGTATAAATATAGCATTATTAACAGTTACCGATACAAGAACTTTAAAAACTGATAAGTCAGGAAATATTTTAGCGGATAGAATAAATAAAGCTAATCATAATTTAGTAGATAGAAAAATTTGCAAAGATAGTAAAAAAGCAATTAAAAAGATAATAAAAGACTGGACCAAAAAAAAAAAGATTGACGTTATTATCACAACAGGTGGAACTGGATTAACTGGAAGAGACATTACTCCTGAAGCTCTAGATGAAATAGCAGATAAGCATATTCCAGGATTTGGAGAAGTATTTAGAACAATAAGCTTAAAAACAGTTGGAACTTCATCTATTCAATCAAGAGCATGCGCAGTACTAGCTAATGGTAAGTATATATTTGCATTACCAGGTTCATCTGGAGGCGTGACTGATGCATGGGATGAAATTTTAGTACATCAATTAGACATTAATAATAAACCTTGTAATTTTGTAGAATTACTTCCAAGACTTAAAGAAAAATAAAATTTAACTTTTCTCTCTAGTTGCAATATAAACTCCAAGAGTTGCAATCATAAATCCTAATATATCTATAATATTTAAATTTTCTCCCAAAAATATCCATGCCATAATTGCTGATGCTGGTGGTATTAAAAAGAAAACAGAAACAGTTTTACTTGCAGAGTTTTTTTTTATTAAAAACATTAAAATAGTAAATGCTCCAAATGAAACTAATAATATTTGGTGGCTTATTGCAATTATAAATGTTGTTGAAAAATCAATAAATGGTTTTTGAATAAAAAAAATTATTGCAATTAAATGAAATAAAAATCCTCCGATCGCTTGGTACATATTACTTGTTGATAAAGAAAGATTATTGCTTATTTTTTTTTGCCAAAGCGTTGCTGATGTAACAGAAATTAAGGAAATAAACGCAGCTATAACTCCTGCAGTAGGTAATGTTTTTCCTATATCAAAACCTATAACAATACTTGCACCAATAAATCCTAAAAAAACTCCTAACCATTTTTTCCAAGTGATTTTTTCATTTAGGATAGGACCAGCTAATGCATTTGTTAAAATAGGTTGTAATGTAACTATCAGTGCTGTTATTCCGGTAGGAAGACCTATTGAAATTGAATAAAAAACTCCACCAAGATAAAATCCATGAAATAATACTCCTGTTGAAATTGAAGGTAAAATATTTTTAAAGTCAGTCAAAATTTTTTGTTTTGAATATATTGAAAATATATAAAAACCTACTGCAACTATAAAAAACCTAAAACTTAAAGCTGCAAATGGATCGCTAAAGTCGACTATTGGCTTTGTAGTTATAAAAGCAGAAGACCAAAGTAAAATGAATATCAATGGTAGGAATTTTATCACTAGAAAAGGAAATTATTTTTGATATTTTTCTTTCCACTCTGAGTAGGACATTCCATAAACATGTTCTCTTGCATCTGGATCTGATATTGATATTCCTTTTTTTTCTGCTTCTTCTCTGTACCATTTTGATAAACAGTTTCTACAAAAACCAGCAAGGTTCATTATATCGATGTTTTGAACATCTTTTCTTTCTCTAAGATGATTTACTAATCTTTCGAATACAGCCGACTGTAATTCCTTTTTTGTATTATCATCCATAATAATTTATGTTAAAGTTTTATTACACTTATGAAACTCTCTGGATCATATCAAATTAAACTAGAAAAACAAAAGGTTTGGGAAGCATTAAACAACCCTGAAATTCTTAAGAAAGCAATACCAGGGTGTGAAGAGTTTATTAAAAAATCGGATACTGAATTTACTGCTACCGCTAAAAATAAAATTGGTCCATTTAATGCAAGTTTTACAGGCGATATAGAACTTAAAGATATTGATGCGCCAAATAGCTATAAGATTACAGGATCAGGAAATTCGCCAGTCGGCTTTGCATCTGGTGAGGCAGACGTAAAATTAGAAGATATTAATGGAGAAACAAATTTAATATATACAGTTGAAGCAAATGTAGGGGGGAAGATTGCTCAAGTTGGTTCAAGACTTATTGATATGACTGCTAAAAAAATGGCAGACATTTTTTTTGGGAAATTTTCAGAACTAATAACTCCTATAAATGAATCTAAAGCTTCTAATAATCTTCAAGAGAATAAAAAAATTAAAGAAAAGATAAAATCTAATAAAATTAGTAAAAAAATTATTTTATATTCTTTGCTATTATTTATAATTGTTATTGTTTTGTATAATTTTTTTTAAATTTTCTAGTATAAGTAGAATTATTTTTACTTGTTAGACCATTAATTAAATCATAAAATAATCGAAATAATTAAGGAAGGCGGAACCTTATGACTAAGATCACACTAGATGTGAACGGCAAAAAAATTACAAAAACCGTTCCAGACAATACACTATTATCAACATTTCTTAGGGAACATTTAAATTTAACTGGTACACACGTTGGTTGTGATACTAGCCAATGTGGAGCATGCGTAGTTCATGTTAATGGCGAATCATTAAAGAGCTGCACAACATTAGCTACAGATATAGGCAATGCTAAGGTTACTACAATTGAAGGATTAGAAAAAAATGGAAAAATGCATCCAATGCAGGAAGCATTTAAAAAGATGCATGGTTTACAATGTGGATTTTGTACACCTGGTATGGTTATGAGCGCTATTGATTTATTAAAAAAAAATAAAAATCCATCAGATAATGAAATTAGAGATTGGTTGGAAGGAAACATTTGTAGATGTACTGGATACCAAAATATAGTTGCTGCAGTTAAAGAAGCATCATCAAAAATGTAAAAAGAAAGGAAGTAAGGCTTTATGGCAAGTTTAGTTGGATCAAGAGTTGAGAGAAAAGAAGACAAAAGATTTTTAACAGGTAAAGGAAGGTACACAGCTGATATTAATTTAGCTAACCAAACTTACGCAATATTTATAAGATCTCCACACGCGAGAGCACAAATTAAAAAATTAGATATTTCTAAAGCTTCAAAAGCACCCGGTGTCGTGAGTATTTTAACTGGAAATGAAATTGCTGAAGATAAAATTGGGGGTTTAATTGCTGGCTGGGCAATTAGAAGCGAAGATGGTACAGAAATGAAATGTCCTGCAAATCCTCCTTTGGCAAAAGACAGTGTTAATTTTGTTGGAGATCCAATTGCAATTGTTATAGCTGAAAGTTTAGAAGAAGCAAAATTAGCAGCAGAAATGGTTAAAGTTGATTATAAAGTTTTAAAAGCCGTAACAGGCACATCTGATGCAATGAAAGGTGACACCATTCATGAGGGTATAGAAAAAAATTTATGCTTTGATTGGTTGTTAGGAGATAGACAAAAAGTAAAAGAAGCTTTTGATAAAGCCGATAAAGTAATTTCTATAGATATAATAAATAATAGACTTGTTCCAAATGCAATGGAGCCAAGAGCATGTGTTGCTGATTATAATTCTGGTAGCGATGAAATTACACTCTATACTACTAGTCAAAATCCACATTTATCAAGATTAATTATGTCTGCATTTGGAAATGTAGCTCCAGAACATAAATTAAGAGTTGTCGCTCCAGATGTTGGAGGCGGTTTTGGCTCTAAAATTAATGTTTATAATGAAGATATAGTTTGTAGTTGGGCTGCAAAAAAAATTAATAGAGCAATCAAATGGGTTGCGGAAAGATCAGAATCATTTTTAACAGATATTCATGGAAGAGACCATGTTACTCATGCTGAATTAGCAGTGACTAAGGATGGAAAATTTTTAGGATTTAAAAATGAGACTATAGCTAACTTAGGGGCTTACGCTAGAGTATTTGGAACTGTTACACCAACCTATCTATTTGGTCCATGTGCCACAGGAGTTTATGAAATTCCTGCTGCTTACTCAAATGTAAAAGCAGTTTTTACAAATACTGCACCAGTAGATGCTTACAGAGGAGCTGGTAGACCAGAAGCTACTTATACTATTGAAAGACTTGTTGAAAAAGCTGCTATGGAATTAGGAATAGATAGAACAGAGATAAGAAAGAAAAATTTTCCAACAACCTTTCCATTTAAACAAACGTTAGTCCACACAGTTGACTCGGGAGATTATGTTGCTGGTTTAGATAAAGCTAAACAAATGGCGGACTATGATGGTTTTGAATCTAGAAAAAAAGAATCTGAGTCTAGAGGAAAATTAAGAGGAATAGGTGTTACATCTTATTTTGAAGCATGTGGTATAGCTCCGTCTGCAGCAGTTATGTCGCTTGGATGTGGTGTAGGTTTATGGGAGTCAGCTGAAGTTAGATTTAATCCAACAGGACAAGTAACTGTTTATACTGGATCTCACTCACACGGTCAGAGTCACCAGACAACATTTGCACAAATAGCAGCAGATGAACTGGGAGTTCCAATGGAAAATATTGATATTGTACATGGAGATACTGACAAAGGTACTTTCGGTATGGGAACTTATGGATCTAGATCTTTGACAGTAGGAGGTATTGCAATAGTTAATGCATGTAAGAAAATTGTTGAAAAAGGTAAAAGAGTTGCAGCAAAAATGTTAGAAGCAAGTCCTGATGAAGTAGATTTTAAAGATGGAGAATTTGTTGTAGCTAAATCAAATAAAAAAAAAACTATAGGAGAAGTTGCTTTTGCTTTATACTTACCAGGTTCAAGAGACAGTGATTTTAAATCTCCTTTACCTGAGGGTGAAGAGCCAGGACTTAAAGAAACATCATTTTTTGACCCTGCGAATTTTTCTTTTCCAGCTGGATCACATATTGCAGAAGTTGAGATAGATCCAGATACTGGAGAAGTAAAACTTGAAAAATATACTGCATGTGATGACTTCGGAAGAATAGTTAATCCAATGATAGTTGAAGGACAGGTTCATGGAGGTTTGGCACAAGGTATTGGGCAAGCACTTTATGAAAATGCTGAGTATGATGAGACAGGCCAACTTATGACTGGTTCATACATGGATTATACAATGCCAAGAGCAGATAATTTTCCAGAATTTAATATTGGCTACACATGTACTCACGCTACCACAAATCCTTTAGGAGTAAAAGGATGTGGAGAAGCTGGAGCAATAGCAGCCCCTCCAACGGTTATGAATGCGGTAATCGATGCATTAGGTGGGCAAGAAATTACTATGCCAGCTACAGCAGAAAAAGTTTGGAAAGCCTGTAAATCAATGAAAAAATCTAACGCTAAAGCAGCATAAGGAGAAATATGAAATCATTTAATTATCATTCTGCAAAAGATAGTAAAGAAGCGTCAAAACTTTCTTCTTCAAATTCTGCCTTTTTGGCAGGAGGAATGACTACAATTCCATCTATGAAATTAGGATTAGCAAGCTACAAAGATATAATTGATATAAAAGGTATAAAAAAATTATCAGGTATAAAAGTCAGTGGCAAATCTGTTATTATTGGCGCCACAACAAAACATGTTGAAGTAGCAAATTCTAAGGATGTTAAAAAAGCTATTCCTTCGCTTGCCTTATTAGCTGAAGGGATCGGAGACCCTCAAGTGAGAAACAGAGGAACTATTGGTGGATCGATTGCAAACAATGATCCTTCAGCAGACTACCCTTCGGCATGCATAGCTTTAGATGCAATAGTACATACAAATGAAAGAAAAATAGAAGCATCTAAATTTTTTAAAGGAATGTTTGAAACTGCTTTAAAAAAAGGAGAATTAATTGAAGCTATTGAATTTAAAGTTCCTGAAAAATCAAGTTATCAAAAACACCCTAATCCAGCTTCAAGATATGCAGTAGTCGGAGTTTATGTAGCAAAACATAAAAATGGGACAATAGTAGCTGTAACAGGTGCTAAACCATGTGTTTATAATGATAAAGATTTATCAAAAGCTTTAGACTCAAATTTTTCGGCTAATTCAATATCAGGAATGAAGTTGAAAAGTTCTGATATGAATTCTGATATCCATGCATCTGGAGAATACAGAGCTAACTTGGTAGTTATTCAAGCTAAAAAAGCTGTTGAGGCTTGTTAGTAAACATTTATATTTTATCAAATGAAAAATTCATTTGATGAAAAAATTCTCGAAGAAGCTAATGATTGGATAGAAGCTAATCAAAAAGTAGTTTTAGCAACTGTAATTCAAACGTGGGGATCATCTCCAAGACAAGTCGGAAGTAGAATGATAGTAAATGGAAAAGGAGATTTTTCAGGATCTGTTTCTGGTGGGTGTGTTGAATCAGCTGTTGTTAGAGAATGCATGGGTTTAATTAAAGATAATAAACCATGTAAAAAAATAGAATTTAAAGTTTCTAATGAGAGTGCTTGGGAAGTAGGACTTGCTTGTGGCGGAGAAATTGCAGTTTATTTAGAACAGATTACTTAAATTTAATGAAACATTCTCAACTTAA
>MDTB01029339.1_pt1 | contig 11550 bp, 9 predicted proteins | sample 811161 | NCBI WGS metagenome assembly MDTB01 (sample SAMN05326650, study PRJNA326480) | marine metagenome | isolation source: seawater | place: Mediterranean Sea | collected 2009
CCTTGGACCTGCAGACACCGCATCTCCAGCGGCCGTTGCGAGTGCGTTTAGCACCTTCAACACGCTAATACTCACTCGCCGCGACGCTGTTCCAGCCGCGCCTCAGGACATGCAGCTAGTGCTCGCGCAAAATGACGTATCTTTGTCGTGGCAAGCAGTAGCAGACAGCACTTATGAAGTGCTGCGAAAAAGCGCTCCTACGGATGCCTTCGCGGTCATCGGCACCACGGCCAACCCCAGCTATGTTGACAGCGTCACCGCCGATGCCACGTATTGGTATCGCGTGCGCGCGATAAACACGAATGGCACAAGCACCGGGTCGAATGTGCGAAAAGTGTTGGTGCAAGTGCAATAGGCAGGGCCGCTTCCTCAGCTTGTTGGGCTTATTGGGTCGTCGGGGTGATTAATGTTCGCGCTTTGCCCATACCAGTAACAATGGCTGAAACTTTACGGTCGGTTTCGGGGTTGTAGAGACGAATCTGTTCGCCAAGATAACCGTCCTCCGACGCTGTCAGTTCAGAAACGATGGCGAAATTGCTGCCGCCCGACGTTACCGAGACTCGCTGGCCTCGTTTCACTAACTTGGCTTTCATCAGATCGCGACGGCGCAGCATATCGCCAGGGTGCAGCAGTCGGCTGGCGGCCATTAATTGCAAACCGCGTAACGATGTCACCACATCCTTGGGGATATCAACGGCGCGCTCGACCACACTCAGAGTCGTTACATCGATAGGGCTGCGGGCGGGAACCGCAGCAGCGACCACCACTACCTGTTGCGGAGCAACAATGTCGCGCTGAGTTACAATGGCGCCAGCGGGCAGATTCCTGAGTGCATAAACTCTATTCTCAATATCCTTGGCTACCAGAAAATCGCGTGGAGCCCGCTGTTCGCGTACCCAACGCTTTTGCAGATTTTGCTCACCAACCAAGTCACCTTTGCGAATCAACCCGTTTGCAGCCAAGACCAGCGTCTTCTTTATAGGCGGAGGGGGTTTTGGCGTAGCCGGCTTTTTTACTACCTTGGCCGGTGGAGGAGGACCTTCCTGAGGACGTCGCGCACTGATCAGGCGAGACCAGTCGGCCTCTGGGCATCTGGCCCTGATCGCTAGCGATAGCGGCGCTGTAGTAAAAGTGCGCGAGGTGCCAACCACAAACTGATCACAGTCGGGAATGGCCAGGCGGCGGTCATCGGTGGCGAATGAATAGTTAAATTGATCACCAAATTCTGCAGCCAGCCATGCACGCAGGGTCGCGTGTAATCGCTCGCGGCCGCTTAGCCCGCTAACCACTTCTGCTACTTCCGCCGCCTCTGCTACTTGACGGCTATCAACTAGATCGTTGTCCGGTTCGAGCGCGGTCTCGTTTGCAACGTTGCCATCGTGGCTGACGTCTGCAGTTTCATAAGTGCTAGCAACACCAGTGCTGGCTGCAACATTGCTAGTGAAGAAAAACGCCAGCAGTAGTGCCGCAATGTATGGAATGTGGATGACTCTCAATGTGCTGCTCGATAGTTGCTTTGCATGGAAGTTTCGGTAGCTGCTGATCTAGCCAATGGGCAAGTGCGTAGCAGCAAAGCCTTATTTATTACCTGATAAGGATTGTGCAAAGAAAATGCCAACGCAATAGCACAAATAACTTTCGCCACAGTAATCGCTATAAGTTCTTGCGCAAGCGTTATTTGACTGCTGCGAACTCAGATTACAGCCACGCTAGGCCTTTGTTATTTAGAAACTTAATGCCTTTGCCTCGTCAAAAGAGCAAAGCTGTTAGCACCTTTTCGACCGATGCATTGCGACAGTTGGGGATTGTCGGCGAGTCGACGACGAGAAATTGACACCCGGCAAAAGTTGCCGGAAAGCGGACAACGCGGACCGGCAGAACGCTGCCGCATTGCCCCTCAATTGGCCCAAATGCAGTAAAAATGGGGGTTTTAGCGCTTCAAAGGGCCAAAAAAATAGTTGGCACACCTCTTGCTTTATCACCCACGTGACAGGTTCGGAACTCGCCCAAACATAGTATCGGCTGAAAGTTCCAGGACTTTAGAGAAATTGAAAATTATTTAGAACGAAAAGAAACAGTTTGATGAAGATGCTCGACAACATTTTTGGAGTACATGAAACCGCGATAGGTCTTCGGCAGCGCCGTTTAGGTTTGCTTGGAGAAAATATCGCCAACGCAGATACGCCAAATTTCAAAGCAAAAGATTTGGATTTTAAAAGCCTGATGGGCGACGCCCAGTCATCTATTGCGACCAGGCGGACTCATGGAGCGCATATGCAACATGCATCCGCTGGAAGAAACGGTGTCATGTATCGAGTACCAAACAACGTAGCCGCAGACGGCAACACGGTGGAGTTGAACTTCCAACAGGCCGAGTTTGGTAAGGAATCAGCGCGCTTTACGGCGTCGCTACAGTTTTTGGAAAGCAGAATCGGTGGCGTTCGCAGAGCGTTACGCGGCGAATAACGGAACTTTAAAGGTAAAAAAAGATGTCTCTAGTAATTAACACTAACGTCTCGTCTTTAACCGCTCAGCGTGCTATCGCTGGCTCGAAGCACGAAGTAGAAACCGCAATGGAGCGCCTGTCGACAGGCTCCAAGATCAATCGAGCGTCGGACGATGCGGCAGGTCTAGCTATGACCCAACGCATGACTGCGCAGATTCAAGGTCTGAACATGGCAATCAAAAATTCCAATGATGGAATCGCCATGACCAAATCTATTGAGGGCGCGCTAACCGAAGTGTCGGACATGCTGCAGCGTATGCGAGAGCTATCTATTCAGGCCGCAAACGGCACGAATAGCTCGGCAGACAGAACCTATCTGCAGGACGAAGTGAACTTGCTGATACAGGAGATCACTCGAGTGTCGGCAAATACCCGCTATAACGGCACACTTATCCTCGACGGCACTTTTGTGAATAAACAAATGCAGGTGGGCATCGAAGAGGGCGAACAGATTACTTTCTCGGTGGACTCCGTAGCGGCCGATCGGATCGGTGCGCATACATTGATAGGTAACGGTCTCAATCCAGAAAACGCGGCAGGGTCTGTTACAGCAGCTGTCAACCCAATTACCCAAGACGAAGACATCCAAATTTTTGGCTATCTCGGCACCAAGACGGTTACCGCGTCGGTCGGAGATAGCGTTAAAGACACCGCAACCAAGATTAATCTGCTGACCAGCGAAACGGGCGTAAAAGCTTACGCAAAAACATATGCAGCGATTTCTTCGCAGGATGAAACGCCGCGTACTTACAACGTCAGCGTCAATGGATTTCAAACCGGCAACTTCATCATCTCGAAGGGCAATGTTGGTGATGCGGTAAAAGCCATTAACCAGATTTCAGGGTCCACTGGTGTGACCGCGGAAGTAGAGAACAACAAGATTGTGCTCTTTGATCCAACTGGCAAAGACATCACGGTAGAGAATTCCAAGGATGGCACCGAGAGCGTCGACCTGTGGGTTGAAAAGCTTGGCGAAGATGGCCAAGTGAGCAATGTCATCGGTGATCCAATCCGCTTGGGCGCGGCAGGTTCCTCGACCAATACACCAGCGGTATACACCATGGCGCATGGGGCCACTACGACCGCGGAAGCCGTATATACCATGGCCCATGGAACCCCTTCGGAATACGACAATGTGACCACCCTCTCGGATGGTACGACCACGCTAACAATTACTCATACCGGCGACGCCCCGGCTGATGCAGCAGAACTGCTTGCTGACATTACCAATGCCACGGGCTACAGCAGCTTTAAGTACGATATCACTGAGGAAAATGGCAATTTAGTCTTCACGGCGAAGACGGCTGGCGCTATTGAAAGCGGCGCAGAGCCTACTTTAACCACTGGCTCGGCAACGCCAACTGGCTTGACTGCGATTGCAGAAACTACGCCTGGCTCGTTGGGCTACGACAATGTGACCACCCTGTCAGATGGGACTACCACGTTGACAATCACTCATACCGGCGATGCTCCGGCTGATGCGGCAGAACTGCTTGCTGACATTACCAATGCCACTGGCTACAGCAGCTTTAAGTACGATATCACCCAGGAAAATGGCAACCTAATCTTTACGGCGAAGATGCCCGGCACCATCCAAAGCGGTGAAGTGCCTACCCTAACCACCGGATCTGCTACCCCAACTGGCATCACTGCGATTGCAGAAACCACTCCCGGAGTGTCAGCAGACACTACGCGCATTACCGGCAGCCTTAAGTTGGTCTCACCCAACGCGTTCTCCATTGAGCAGCTAGGCAACAGCACGGGTAACACTGGTTACTTCACCAACGGACCATCTGCCTCTGACCTACAGGATCTGACCTTGGTGAAAATTCACACCGAAGCTGGCGCTGGTGATGCGATCTCTATCATCGATGCAGCGCTGGATAAGGTGGCGCAAATGCGCTCAAACCTCGGTGCGATCGAAAATCGGATGGACCATACCATCTCGAATCTCATGAACATCGCTGAACGTACCGCTGATTCTCGCTCACGCTTGGAAGACGCGGACTTTGCGTTGGAATCCGCGCGTTTGGCGAAGAGCCAAGTGTTGCAGCAGGCAGGGACTTCGATGTTGAGCCAAGCAAATCAAATGACCCAATTAGTAATGGACTTGATCCGCGGCTAAGCCGGGAACCAGGAGGAGTTTAGAAAATGAGTTTGGATAATATTTTTGGTGTTGCGGGCGGCGCTATGGATGCACAAGTCGTCCGCATGAACTTAGCCGTTTCGAACATTGCCAACGCAGAAGTTACGAGCGGATCGAAGGAAGAGGCTTACAAGGCTAAACGCCCAGTATTCGAGACGATCCTGGCCGGAGAAATCGACAAGTCCAAGGGTGAAACCGCAGGCGGCGTGCGAGTGAGCGACATCGTAGAAGATGAAAGCACCAACCCTGCTAACTACGAACCTAATAATCCAGAGGCAGATGCTGACGGTTATGTTTACTCATCGAATGTAAATGCGATGAACGAGCTGGTCGAGATGACCTCAGCGGCGCGTTCCTTCGAAAGCAATATTGAAGCCATGAATACCGCGAAGCAGCTAATGATGCGCACGGTAGAACTTCTGAAGAAATAGGGATAGATCATGACCGACTTAAGCCTTGCAGGTCTGCGGACCACTGCTGACCTTCGTGCCGAAGCAGCGGCGCCGAAACCCGAAGAAGATTTGGACAGAACAGCATTTTTGAAGCTGTTTACCACCCAGCTACAAAACCAGAACCCGTTGGACCCAATGAAGAATGAAGCCTTTGTTGCCCAGCTGGCACAGTTTTCCAGCTTGGAAGCCACCACCCGCATGTCCGACTCGTTGGATCAGTTTGTAGCGACGCAATCAGGCGAACGCATCATGCGTGGCGCCTCCCTCATCGGCAAAAACGTTTTTGCTACTGGGGCCACAGTGCAGCAGCGCGGCGGCGAAATCGTCGGTGGTTTTGTGAACATCGATCAGCCCGTAGACAACGTGCTGTTGAAAGTTCTCGATGCCAACACCGGACAGGTTGTGAACTCAATGGAGCTGGGACCACAGATCCCCGGAGAAGTCGGTTTTGACTGGAATGGCGGCACCTTTGATGGTGAAGCTGCGCCAGCCGGCGACTATCTTTTTCAAGCAGATGCGTTAGTAGGCGACAGCTCAGCGGCGTTGCCAGTGTCTGCACAAACCCGTGTGCAAGGCGTCACATGGAATAACGAGCTTGGCCAAGTATTGGTCGAACTCAAAGACGGCCAAACTTTGGCGCTGTCTGAAGTCACTCGAATTTCTGAATAACCCACTCGATCACTGGAGCAACATAAATGTCGTTTTATACCTCTTTGACAGGTTTGAAAGCTGCCACCACAGAGCTAGCACTCACCAGTAACAATATCGCTAACGTCGGTACCAGCGGCTTCAAAAAATCCCGCGCCTCCTTCGGTGATATTTTCGCAACCTCGCCCCTGCAGAAATCTACTTCTGTTGTTGGTCAGGGTGTATCACTGAAAGAAGTACGCCAAGAATTTTCCCAGGGTAACGTAGAGTTCTCCTCTAACACGTTGGACCTTGCGATATCAGGCGAAGGTTTCTTCCCGCTGAAATCCGCAGACGGGCTTACCGATGTTTTCACCCGTAACGGTAGCTTCGTACTTAACGAGCAGTTCAACGTAGTGAACTCGTCAGGACAAGCATTGCTCGCAGCGGCGGTTGACTCCTCCGGTAAGGCGGACCTTGAAAAGCTCGACCGATTGGCAATTCCTGTGTCCACATCAGGCCAGGCGCGAGAGACATCACAAATTCAGTTGGCGTTGAACTTGCCATCGGACGCACCGGTGATCGAAGTACCGTTTAACCGCAACAACCCAGATACTTACAACAAGTCCACCGCACTGAGCGTTTATGACGCTGGGGGCAACTCATATCTGGCCACGATTTATTACGTTAAGACTGCCAACGCCACGGCAAACTCGCCAACTAACAAATATCAGACTTACGTATTTGTCGGCGATGACCAGGTCAACCCCGCGTTACAGCAAGCCACCGACGATAACGGCGAAGGCTTATATGTGAACAAGTACGGCGTACTCAAACCGTTTTCACAAGTGGAAGACTTGCTGGTAAACAGAAAGACCATGAAGTTTTCGCTCGATGATCTGAATGATGTTCGAACCTCTGTGCCCGCGACGGTATCCGGCGCCAAACTGCCGAACGATTTGACCGCGGACCAGGGTTTCAACTTCTCCACTTCCAACTTTACTAAAGAAGATCTGACTAACTTCATGACTGTCGACATCGACGCATCAGGCAATCCTGTAACCGTCGACTTGTCTGCATTGAAAGCAGAAAACCGGCAGATCGCTGGAGTTGAACTAGCAAGCTTTATTCAGAATCAACTGAATGTGAAGTTTGGTGACGAGCGCTTCTTCGATCTTACTACCGACAGTGCGCGTACTTTCCAGTTGGATTACACCGAAACCGGCACGGTCGGAGCGGTCACGGTTGACATCGACCTCGGCACGACTTTCGATGAAGAAGCAGAGCAGTTGTCTGCTACCACGGAACAGGTAGTCGCGGACATTCAGGCCCAGCTAGATGCTGCTTTGACTGCGGGTAAGGTAACGGTTTCTTATGATTATGCCGAACGTAGTTTTAAGTTCGTCAGTCAGACCTCCCAGGACCGCATCGATCTTAAATCGATAGCTACCAACAACCTCTTTGGCACCTCGCCAACACCAGTACAGGTAGATGCAGACGGCCTGTATGGCGAAACGGTAACGCCGAATGGCGAACTGCGTCGAGTTGCTTCTGAGCAGCGCTATGGCATCAAAGTATCCTACGACGGTGCCCAGCAGACCTTCTCATTCTCTTCTGGCCAAACCGGTGACGCATCGCAAATCGACGTAGATTTCTCGGTGCCGGAATATGTCGCAGAGACTGGTGTGGCAACGGGCGTTACGGATGCTGCAGGCGACAAAGTTCTGCAAACCCAGGCCGAATTTGCCAACTTCATGGGTTTTGAGGTGACCAATACAGAAGACTCAAAATATTCAACGCTGCCTGCTGAAGAAGCAGTGCGTGGTGTGGTATCACTGCCTGCAGTGACGCGAGGCTCATCTATCGCCGTGAACGTTAACAACAACTTCTCGGTCGATGCATCGAATAGCACCTTCGTTGTGTCCGTGGACGACGTGAAGGGCACCATTGAGCTGCCTACCGGCTCTGGCTATACGCTAGACAGTTTTATCCTCGAGCTTGAAAAACGCATCAACCAATTAGCCTCGGTTCAGGGCAGCACGGTATCCGGTGTGCAAGTGGCCTACGACGCTGCAACAAACGGTCTGGTCTTTACCTCAGGCACGACAGGTACCGACTCGTTCATTAAGGTTTCCGGTAGCGCAACCTGGGGTCTGGCGAACATTGGTTCAGGCCGTGGTGAAACCACCACCTGGATCCGCCCATCGCAATCAGCAGATCAGGTAAATGGTGTTTCGGTACAGAAATACATTGATGAATTTGGCATCGAAACCGCCAGCGCTGACGGCTTTAGTACGCTGCCAGAGTGGTCGCCAATCTTCCTCGACAAGGGTGAATTAACCTTCGATACATCAGGTAACCTAGTATCGCCCACGGGTGGTGCGCAGTTGGACACAGTGTTCTTGGCCGGTGGCCGTGGTGCATTGAACCTGAGCATCGACTACACGGGTACTACCCAGTTCTCCCAGGCCTTCGCCGTTAAGTCCCAGTCACAAGATGGATCACCAGAAGGTGACCTGGTGGGTGTAGACATCGGTGATGATGGTCTGGTGGTAGCTAGCTATTCAAACGGTTCCCAGAACTCCCTCGGTAAGATTGTCCTGGTTACTTTCCCAAGTAACGAAGGTTTGCGTCAGAACGGTGACAGTACCTACCTGTCATCAGCTAAGTCGGGTTCTGCAACGTTTGGTGAGGCAGGAACCGCCGGCTTCGGAACCATTCGAGCAGGTGCTCGCGAACGTTCCAACGTAGATCTAACCACCGAGCTGGTGGGACTGATTACTGCACAACGAAACTTCCAGGCGAATGCCAAGGCGATTGAGACATCATCCGCTCTGACCTCCGCCATCATCAATATCCGTTCATAACGGTTGGTTGGGTAACAGGTAGTTAGCAATGGATAAGGGCATATACACAGCAGTGGCATCCATCAACTCCCAGCGTGCCAAGGAAACCAACTCCATCGTTGAGTTGTCCAACACATCCACAGTCGGGTTCAAAAAAGCTTATCAAGCTGCATTGACCACCTATCGAGTAGATGGGCCTGGCAACTCGACCCGTTACCTTACTGGTAACTCAGCCAGTGGAATTGTTGACCTAACGCCAGGCAGTCGTATTGCAACCGGTAATCCAATGGATATCTATGTAAACGAACAGGGTGTCCTTGGGGTGCTCAATGAAGATGGTGACAATGTTTTCACCCGCCGCGGCGATCTGCGAATCAACTTTGACGGCGTGCTTGCCCTAGTAAGCGGAGAGCTAGTACTCAACGATGGCGGTGGCACGATTTCGCCACCCATAGATCAAGTGCTGGAGATTTCTGACGAGGGAATTATCTACTCCACCGACCCCAACGAAGAAGCTGCAGAGCCAGTCGAGGTTGCGCGCCTAATGTTGCGTGATGCGTCGAATGTAGAGCTCGAAAAAATGAAAGACGGTTTATTTAAGGTGCGCGGTGGTGAGGTCGGCGACTTCGATGATGGCCCCAACCCAGTCACCGTATCAAGCGGGCAGCTTGAAGGCAGCTCGGTCAAAGCCATGGAAATCATGGTCGACATCATTAACGGCGTACGCGCTTTCGAAATGAAAATGAAGTTGGTCAAAGAGCTTGGCGATCTTGGGGATTCTAACAATACATTAATGCGGATGAACTAACCGCACGGAAAGGATGAAGGAGCTATGGACGCATCTCTTTGGGTTGCAAAAACAGGTTTAAACGCACAGCAGACACGCATGAGCGTGATCTCGAATAACCTGGCCAACGTCAATACCACGGGCTTTAAGCGTGACCGTGCAGTGTTTGAAGATCTGCTTTATCAGAACATTCGTCAGGCCGGCGGCCAGACCGGTGCAGATACCAACTCCCCCATAGGCTTTATGTTGGGAACCGGTGTACGCATCGTGGCAACGGAGAAAATGCAGGGCCAGGGCAACATGGTAGCCACTGAAAATGCATTAGACCTAGCCATTGAAGGCCCGGGCTTTTTCCAAATCGTCCAACCTGACGGCACCTTAGCGTACACCCGCGATGGTGCTTTCAAACTGTCTCAGGATGGCGAACTGGTGAACTCAGCAGGCTTCCTGCTCGACCCCCAGGTTGTTATCCCGAACGAGGCAGCATCGGTAACCGTTGGTGCTGATGGCACCATCAGCGTTGAACTAGCCAACGGCGGTGGTAACCAGCAGTTGGCTCAGCTGCAGATAGCACGGTTTGTAAACGCATCTGGTCTGGAATCTCTTGGGCAGAATTTGTTCCGCGAAACTCAGGCCAGTGGCCAGCCCCTGGTGTTAGTGCCGGGCGAGCAGGGTGCCGGCAGCATTGCTCAAGGCATGCTCGAAGCCTCCAACGTTAACGTCGTTGAAGAGCTGGTAAATATGATCGAGACACAGCGAGCGTACGAGGTAAATTCCAAGGCGATCTCCGCGGTGGACTCAATGCTGCGCTTCCTTAACAACAATCTTTAAGGATTAATCATGTTGGCGTTTTCAGCTATTAGAACTGGCGCAGCGGTGGGCCTCACAACCTTACTAACAGGTTGCATAACCCCCAACATTGCGCCCATTTTGCAGGACTCGGCCTTCGAGCCCATTACCCCTGTGGTACCAGTGACGAATAACCAGATCACAGGATCAATCTTTGCCGACAGTTCCGCTCAATACCAATTTGGCTATAAACGCAGCTATCGAGTCGGCGACATTATTACTGTGGTACTCACTGAGGCCACCCAGGCTCAGCGCCAAAGCGGCGTGGAAACGAAGCGCGAAGGAACTAACAATCCGCTTAAGTCTCTGCAGGGGGTTATTAATCTCACCGGAAACTTGGGCATTCGCGGCATCAAGTCCATACCCTTTGATGATCTCACTGTGGAGTCCAAAGGTAATGGCACGGCTAATCAAGCAGCCTCGCTGAATGGCGCTGTCGCCGCCACTGTGATCCAAGTGCTGCCGAACCAAAGTTTGCTAGTGAAGGGCCAAAAGCGCATCACCCTAAGTGAAGGCAGCGAAGTGATTCAGCTGCTTGGCATCGTCGCGATTAATGATATTCAGCCTGATAACACAGTGCTTTCTTCGCGCTTGGCTAACGCACAGATCGCCTATCAAGGCAGCGGCAACTTGGCTGCCGTAAGCAAGGTGCCCTGGGGTACAAACGCATTTCTTAAGGTATGGCCTTTCTAATGAAGTTATATAAAAAAATCATCACGACAATTGCCATGATGTGGCTGGTGGTGCAGCCAGTGGCGGCAGATCGCATTAAGGATCTCACCTCGGTGGCAGGAGCACGGCCAAACCAGCTGATCGGCTATGGCTTAGTCGTAGGCTTACAAGGGACTGGCGACCAGGACAAAATTTCCTTCACCGCACGTAGCCTGAAACGAGTGCTTGATCGCCTTGGGGTAGCCGTAGACGGCCCGATATCCAACTACGACCTGTTCGATCAAGGCGCGACGACCTTGGCTTACGACAAAACTAAATTGGATAACGTCGCCTCAGTGCTGGTTACAGCAACGCTGCCGCCGTTTGCCAAGCCTGGTCAGAGTATCGATGTCAACGTTGCCACCATAGGCCTTGCGAGTAGCTTAAGGGGCGGTAACTTAGTGCTGACTGAACTGCGCGGCGTCGATGGCCAAATCTATGCGCTGGCCCAAGGGCCTTTGACCACCACCGGGATAAACGTTGATGCCGCTGGCGCAGAGGTGTCGATAGGTGTACCCACTACGGGCAGAGTACCCAACGGCGCCTTGGTAGAAAGGGCGGTGGAAACACCTTTCGGTGAAGCCGAACACGTGGTGCTTAATACTCATCAAACAGATTTTACGACG
>MDTB01127134.1_pt1 | contig 11550 bp, 11 predicted proteins | sample 811161 | NCBI WGS metagenome assembly MDTB01 (sample SAMN05326650, study PRJNA326480) | marine metagenome | isolation source: seawater | place: Mediterranean Sea | collected 2009
ATATCAGACTCAATCTGTTGAGGTAATTACTGGCCTGTGGAGGCGGATGCTTGCCGCCGGCTCTGGCAAAACGTTCAATTAAACTTTGCTCATCGCGTAGCGAAATAAGAAACAGAAGCCCCATACCAGCGCTCATCATTACCGGGTAGCATTTTAACAATATTTCGCTGTCCAGCAAGATTACTGCAATGCAAAATGTCACGATTACCGCTGTCATTAACCAGTCACTGGTTTTGCGTGCAGTATCGACAACCGCCATTCTTACCAGTGCTACAAGCAGCAATGCACCACCAAACCAGCGAGGGTCAACCGAGTCAATATGCAGCCATACTAAGAACGGATAAGCCACTGACAGCAGCATTAAAAGTAACGGAATTAAATCTTTTAGTCCGCGCTGTCGTTTTGGTTTCATCACGCCAGCACTTTTAATCTGTAAGCACCAAGAATCGCCTGTTCTTCCTCATCAATTTGGTTGACAGGTTCGTCGCTCAACATATCTTCAAAATAGGGGACAATTTTTTGCATGATAGTGATGTTCTTTTCCAACGCCTGCTCAACGTCTATATCCGGATTTTTCAGAACATCATTAAGTTCACTTAAGCACGGCACCAGGAACTGATCCATAAAGCTGCCTTTTGCCGGCAGCACTAAACGCCGTTCAGCCCGCTGTCGTAGCATCGTTTGCATTTTTTTATTCAGTTTCTGGGTTTTCAGAAGGTTTGGCGTAATTTTACGCATCGTATCCAAATCGCCAATTGTGTCAGTGAAAAACAGCAATGCAAACACACCCCAGTAATAGGTGTAATCCCACACCAGCTTCACTGACATCATTTTACGATCGCCAAAGCCCCCGTACTGATCTTTGTAAATCGACAATGTATTTTCGAAGAACGAATCGTAGAATTTGTGGAACAGCGCTGCTTCAAAACGTATGTCCTGTCCTTTTCTGTCGCGCTCAATAAGGTGCGTTACAAAGGTATTATTCAATGCGATAAAGTCACTACCAGGCGAATAAAAGGGATCAGAAAAAGCCCCTGCTTCACCGGTCATAGCCCAGCCACTGTCACAGAACATCTTTTTACAACCGTAGGAGTAGCCCTTCATGACTTTAAAATCAAGCAGGTCGGCCCCTTCAATGGCTGCTGCGCATAATGGGTGCTCTTTGCTCAACCATGAAACGGTATCTTCAAACGTGGTAATGCCACTGTCTGCCAGTGCTTTGTCATCCATAACAATACCAAAGCTGGTCGCGCCAGAAGCTAAGGGTATCACCCACACCCAGTAACCCGGGCCCATCAGATGATTGGTACTTAACCAGCGCTTACCCGGCTCACACACCCGGTTTTGCCACTGTTCGTTATCACACCATTCGTCAATGATGACTCGCTTATTAATGCGAAAAAAAACGGCATTTCCCTGATGGCCGGTTTCTGTCTGCAAATCTAGCTTATTGCGTAACAAAGCCTGACGGCCAGCGGCGTCCACCAGCCAGCGTCCGGTGATGGTAATTTCCTCATCGCCGCGTTGACAGGTTACCCGATGGTGTTTATCGCCCAGAGATATATTGCCGGGCACCGCTGCGTCAAGAAATACAACGCCTCTGTCTTTTAACAAGGTGTAAAGATGGTTTTCTAAGGTGCCGCGTTCTATCTGGTAAGCTGGAATACCGAACAGCTCACTCACACCAAGCTCGTCATAGCCGCTGAAATCGTCCTGGCCCTTACCAAAAAACAAGCGCAATCCATATTTACGCAAATGCTTTTCTTCAAAATGCGATTGCAGCCCCAGCACGTGAGAAAAATAATGGGCGCCAATTTCTACCGTCGACTCGCCTACTTTGGCGGTGGTGTCAGGCACCGGAAACGTGTTCTTTTCAATAATGGTGATAGCGTAAGATGCATCGCGGTTAAGCAGCTGTAACGCCAGGCTCATGCCTGCCAGGCCACCACCAACGATAATAATGTCCGTATTCATCTGATTCATCGTTTATTTTTCGCAAGAAAAAGTGAGCGCAGTTCCACTGCTTAGAGGTACGACAATGTCGCGCTTGGGTTGCTCAAGAAGCTCAGCAAGACTTAAAATTTTAGCCGCTGGATTGGCTGCATAAAGTCGGCGCAAGTAATCGCTTTTGCTTTGTAGTGCAGGCCAGGTTGTGTGTTCCTGTTGCTCTACATTAGCGGTCAATAGGGGGCCTTCAACATCAGCGCTGTGGGGAAAAACCACCAAAGAAAACGCAAAGGTCTCCTGATTTGGCAGTACGGGCGTTAATATTTGAGCCACAGGGGCATCATAAAAGGTAAGCAGCATCGGTGTATTTTCAGTTTCACACTGAATCATCGCCTCAAGCAACGTCAGTGACACCAAATTTTCATAACCGGCCACTGAATTGGCTGCCTTCATGGTGCCAGTGCTGATAGTCCAGTAACCGGCAGGAGCATTATGAACAGAGTTATGAAATTTTGTGGGCGACAGGGCTTTGTGTTCTGAAGCCAGTGTTTTACACATGTAGTCGGTCAGGTCGGTATCACCCAAACCCGATGCAAATACACACGTCAGCGTATCAGCCTCTACACCCGCATCCTGAGTTGCCTGCCACGAGCTGGCCACCGCTAACTTTACCGGCAAAGGCGCACGGCGTCTTTCATTTGCAGGAATAATATCAGGCTTCGGACCTTTTAATTTTGTCTCTGGTAACGAAGCACCATTGAGTAATGCTTGCAGTGCCTGCCAGCTTTCAAAATAACTACCCCAGGCCCCTATGCCTGCTATTTTACATTTTAAAGTTTTTGACTGCATATTACCCGGTTCTGCTAAACAAAAGTGTACAGTTATTGCCACCAAAGCCGAACGAATTCGTCATCACATGCTGACAAACTTTTGGCTCATCTGTAGCTTTGATTGAAAAATTCAGCGCCTCATCGAGTATTTCGAGATTTTTGGACCCGGGTATTACGTTAGTCTGCAATGTATCCATAGCAATAATGGCTTCTGTAATACCGGCAGCGCCCAGTGTGTGTCCCATCCATGCTTTGGTAGATGAGCAGCTTACTGAGCCAGGAAATAACTCGGAGATCAGTTTGCCTTCGATAAGATCGTTAGCGCGGCTGGAGGTACCGTGAAGATTGACATAATCAATAGCTGAAGGTGGCAGCCCTGCTCTATCGAGCGCCTGGGTCATAGATAACCGAGCGCCCAACCCATCAGGATGAGGGTGTGACATGTGATAGGCATCTGAACTTTCGCCATACCCTGTCAGCCTTATTCCCTTAGCGTTGTCATTCTCGCCAGCTCGTTGTAAAACTGCGAACCCCGAAGCTTCACCCAGATTAATACCGTTGCGGTGTTGATCGAAGGGCTTACAGGGATCTGGCGACAATAATTGCAACGAATCAAAACCATGCAACACGCTTAAACATAATGTATCTACGCCGCCGACTAAAACTGCGTCAACAATGCCGGTCTCGAGCCAGCGTGACCCGGTTGCAAATACCTTAGCTGACGAAGAGCATGCGGTATTGATGGTTAAAGAGGGTCCTTTAATACCCGAAAGATGCGCGGCAAAAAGAGCAGGTGCATGGGGGTTGTGCACAAATGGCTGTCTGAATTCATCTGTCAGTGCGTTTTCACTGTTGAGCTTAGTATACGCTTCTTCAGTGCGATCGATACTAGATGTGCTAGAACCCATAATCAGACCAATTCGGGCCGCACCGTATTTGTTAATTAAACCGGAGACCGTGCTACGGATGGTTCCCTGTTCATACCCCAGCGCTGCCAGCCTGTTATTGCGACTCTGCCATTCGCCCAGGTCATTCACCGCGCTAACTTGCCCGACAACACCAATCCAGGTATCTAAATCTGAACCCGGCAGGTTATTCTTAATCAGACCACTTTGATGTTGCCTGAGAGAGGTCCTTAAGGCACTGAGGTTTACTCCGGCAGCCGAACAGGATTCATAATCAATAATATCTATTTGCATGTCATTAAGAGGGACCCTGCCCGAACTTATTTATTTTCTTCAACAAATGCAGTTAAGCTTCTTAAGGTCTTAAATGCTTCGCGGGTACCTTCGTCTTCGGCTTTAATTTGTACGCCGTATTCTTTTGATATCGCTAATGAAATTTCAAGCGCATCGATAGAATCAAGTCCCAGACCGTCACCGAACAACTGATCTTCTGGATCAATTTCTTCCGCTTCCATGTCTTCAAGGTTAAGAGCATCAACCAAAAGCTGAGCCATCTTTAGTTCGGATTCTGTTTGTGTAGCCATAGTTTATACTGTCCTTACTATGTACGCTTCTATCTGAAAGTGCGCTAGTTTAAACTAATGTTACAATAAAAACTATTTCTGCAACTTTGTATGTTTTCCGACTTCATTCAATCTGCTCCGGTAGCGCACATCACCCTTGATGACGTTCATTTATGGCTTATTGATACCCGTGACATTTATAAAAAAAGCGATATTGATAATTTGTTCAGCCTGTTGTCTGACGAAGAAAAATTGCGAATTAAGCAGTTTCGCAAAGCTGAAAAACAACATCAGTTTTTAGTAAGTCGAGCAGTGTTGAGATGCCTTCTTAATGCTCTGTTGAAAATGCCCTCACCCAGGGATCTTACTTTCACCCTTAACGCCTATGGTAAACCTGCACTCGCGGTTAATAGCGAAAAACTTCAATTCAACTTGTCACATTCTGGCACCACAGTGCTCATTGCAATAACCAGTGGCCGGGCCTGTGGGGTAGATATTGAAAGCATTGACAGAACCCGTCAGGTGCATGATCTTGCAAAATTTTATTTCCACCCCACCGAATTCAACACCCTGAAGCATACGAGTGATGAACTTGCCGATGTGATGAAATTCTATAAACTATGGACTCTAAAAGAAGCGTTTATCAAAGCTGAAGGAAAAGGCATGGCGATACCCGGAGACGGGTTTTATTTTGACGATATAGAGTCGGTCAACCCGCAAGTTATTGTTACCGAGCCATCGGTGGCCAGCGAACAGACCTGGTTATTCAGTCATTATTTTTATAGTAATGCCTACAGTACGGCTTTGGCGATAGAAAAAATCAAAGACCGACCTGTAAATATCAGCCGTAGGCGGTTAGTTTTGTAAACCAAAGCCTATCTTTCAACTAAACAGATATATCGTAATATGTTGAACCATGGTAAATCAGCTGCATTAGCCTGCCTTTATTATAAAAAAACTAACCGCAACCTGATACTCGCTGTAAAAAACAGAGCCGGCGGGAATAAAAAACTGGTGAGAAAGGAGTTCGTAGTGAAACAGTTTGTTCAAGCCATAAAAGCGGCGTTAAAGAAAGCCGACAAAAACGTACTCGAACAATGGAGTACAGAACCAGAAATCTCAGAGTTTTCAGCTGTCAGCGTAGAACGGCACTTTTCTGCTCAGCAAGTCATGGCATCGATACAGGCTTTCAATGATGTTCACCACTGGCAGCAAGATTCATTACACCCTTGCTTTGCACAGTTTCTGGGGCTATCACAGCATATTGATGTGCTGAGCCATAAGCATTCGCCCTTCCCGCTAATGGGATTGGTTCATATAGAAAATACCATTAATCAGGTTAGTCCCTTATCGCCCGATAAGATGCATATTCGCTGTTATTTTGGGGCCATTCGCCCGCACCGTTGGGGTATCGCAGTAGATGTTATGATGGATGTCAGGCAAGGGGGTAGCACATGTCAGACTATTACCAGCACTTATCTTTACCGCCAGGCTTCTGATGTACCGGTTAACCAACATGCTAATGGCAGCGATACAACAGCGCAGGCGTTTACAATAGCGCAACCCCAAAGTTCACCGGTCTCCTTTTGCGCTACAGCCGGACGTCGATATGCCCGAATCAGCGGTGATTATAATCCCATTCACCTTTATTCCTGGAGTGCTAAGCTATTTGGTTTTAAGCAGGCTATCGCACACGGAACGCATGTATTGGCCCGTTGTGTGTCTGTGATGATACTGTCGACACCTTTTTCAAACGATAAATTTACCATTACGAATGAGTTTAAGTATCCCGTCCCCCTGCCCTGCGACCTTACCCTTAAACACAGTTTACAGAATGAAGAAACGTCCAAATCAATATCATTTGAATTGTGTAATCTGCAGGCAACGCCCAGAAAACAAAGGGTATTATGTGGACGCATATCCAACTGAACAATCGCAAAGCGCTTTTGCAGGCATTTAATAGGTAGCAGTAGCTCTGTGCGATTTACCGGCCCGATGTTGAAATTGTTATCAAAATATTCGCTGCAATATTAGCTGAGCAAACCTTTGGTCAAATCAAACCGCGCGGCGTTATTGCCCGACCAGCACGTTAAGCAGCTTAAACCTGAGGAATCTCTTTGGCTTCATATCCACGGTCGGTTTAACGTTAGCATTTTTGGTCTGTTTTCTATTGATTCAGCCGCCTAAATGCAATAGGTTACGGCGCTTCTGATACAAAGGGAGCAGCACGTGATTCAACTGGTCGCGGTTACCATGTTATGGGCATTTTCGTTTTCACTAATTGGTGAGTACCTGGCTGGCAGTGTTGATAGTTACTTTGCCGTACTTACCCGTATTCTGCTTGCCTCTTTGGTATTTCTGCCATGTTTAAAATTATCACTGCTTACCTCGGTCCAAAAGCTGATGCTTGCTGCTTTAGGAGCAATTCAGCTGGGCGTAATGTATATCTTTTTTTATCATTCTTTTTTGTATCTATCTGTACCCGAAGTTTTGCTGTTTACTATTATCACCCCGCTTTACGTGGCAATACTGAATGATATTCTGTTTCGGCGCTTTACCCCTTTTCATATTGTTTGTGCGTGTATTGCGATGGTCGGGGCAATGGTCATTCGATTTGAGGAAGTAAGTTCAGATTTTTGGACTGGGTTCTTTATTGTACAAGGCGCCAATATCTGTTTTGCGCTTGGTCAGGTAGGTTATCGAAAATTAATATCCGACTTTCCCTCTACAGTGTCGCATTACAACGTATTTGGCTGGTTCTATCTGGGGGCACTGACGGTGGCATTACCGGCTTTTTTCATATTCGGCAATGACCAACAGCTTCCCCACAGCATGATGCAGTGGGGCGTACTTGTATGGCTGGGAGTGGTAGCATCGGGCCTGGGTTACTACTTTTGGAATCAGGGGGCGCTGAAGGTTTCGGCAGCCACGCTGGCCATTATGAATAATGCGCTGATACCTGCTGGCCTGGTGGTGAACCTTCTGCTTTGGCAAAAAGACACTGATCTTACCCGGCTGGCATTTGGAGGTGGCATTATCGCGGCAGCGTTATGGTTGTCTCATTGTCGTAGCAAAAAAGAAGCCTGTGAGGCTCTTCATTAATACAAGCTAACTGCTGCTTTTGGGCGTTAACCCGGCTGATACCAGTTTCTCATTGTGTAGTCTTTTCTTGGTCCTTTTACCTGCCATGACGACTCCCATAAAGGCCAGCGGTCAAAGGTATAATTCACTTTATAATGGTCGGTGCCACAAAGATGTTCAGCCTGCGGCGTTGCACCAGAAAAGCTATGAAAATAGCGATTGTCGGCAAAGTAAACATCAAATTGATGGTTGTTACCCATTTGCCAAAAGTAGGTGCGCTCAGCCTGTAATTCTGCACCGTTAGGTACCGTCACCACTCCGTCTTCCTGGTACAGCAACCGATTTTCAAGCCAGGTGAAATCAGCCTTTCCCTTGAATACAAACTCATCCCCATTTGGTTGCAGAATTTTTCGGTTCAAATGCCATGTTCCGACAAAATTATGCAGTCCCGTTATCTGATTACCTACCGGGTCAGATGCGGCGCTAATTCTCGGGCTTTTGTTGCTGAACAGGCTCAACAGTATCACTACTTTGAAAATCAATTTCGCCAGACTATAAAAGTATGACTTAGGCAAAGCAATACCGAAAACAACTCCAACATTTATCCTTTAGATAGTTATCAGCTAAATCAGTTTTTAAACACCTGGCATTATTTAAGGGCAAATCTACTTTTAGGAACCTTCAGAAGCACTATTCTTTATATGGTCTACATGTGCCAGCATCAGTCGCCAGTGGGTAGGTTCTACCATTACAAAGAACTATTGCAGATAAGACAGGCACTATCTTGTATAGTTAGCTGCACTACTGATGAATAATGGTTTACCCGATGAAATATACTGTACTTCTGGCGATCTTCGCCTTTTTGGTTTTACAGGCAGCGCACGCAGCGAAAACCGCCCCTACCTTACAATCTCATCCTAACCAGCTGGCTTTCTTTCAGGCTTTGACACAGTTATGTGGTCAGGCATTTGAAGGAAAAGTGGTAGCCGATACCGCGAACTCAGACGCATTTAGCAACAAAGCACTGATTATGCATGTCAGAAAATGCAGCGACTCCCAAATTCATATTCCCTTTCATGTAGGCGACGACCATTCGCGAACCTGGATTATCACCCGAACCGGCAGCGGTCTGAGCCTGAAACACGATCATCGTCACCAGGATGGCAGCGAAGATGCGGTCACTATGTACGGCGGTGTCAGTCATAAATCCGGTTTTGCACAAGTACAGTCATTTCCGGCTGACAGTTACACCCAATGGATGTTTGCAGAAAAAGGACTACCTCAATCTATCAATAATATTTGGAAAATTTTTATCTATCCAGACATGTTTAGCTACCAACTTGTGCGGGAAGGCAGAGAGTTTCGGGTAGATTTTGATTTGAGCCAACCTATCGATGCCCCACCCGCGCCATGGGGCGCTATGTAATAGCGGCGCTAAGCTTATCCGGTAATAGGCATAGTTGAATTTGAACTAAAATAATAGTTGTCATCAACGATTGTTGTAGTAGATAAACAAACGAACATTTACGCCTTTGACATCCGGTTTGCGCAGTAGCCTAGCATGCGAATTTCAGAACTCCTCTCGCTATTGTGATAGCACTTTTTACTTTCAATTAAGGATTTCAATAAACGAGATGTTTGGCTGTCTGAAGGTTAGCTTTTTTCCAAGTCGCCTATGTTACGTGCCGGCTGTATACATAGTCAGTAAATACCCGTTGCTATAAAACCCCTGTTAGAGTATGGAATAGTAGCTCTATCCATATATTAATATTTGGTAGGTAGAGAGCTCCGACGTGCATCAGCAGACCACCTGTCCCCACACAAAAAATGAAATTACAAAGCAATTTCAAGCTTTTATACAGCGGTATACTATTTTTTCTAAAGATGGGCACGGTGGGTGTCCATTAAGATAATATTAGTAATATCTTTTTATATGAATCATAAGACATAGAAAAGTCGGGTTCGCTATTATAGCTACCTGGCCAGAAGTAATAGCTAATGCCCCTATTAATTCTCTCTTTCTCTACGTAAAGCCAGATACCCACAAAACCTGACACTTACTTTTAAAAAATATTCCGCACCAGTAGAAACAGACACCCACAAAACCTGACACTGACCTTTAAAAAATATTCCGAACCCTAAAAAATAAGGCCGTGAATTTTTTTCGTTTTTCATGCCCAGAAACCGACTTAAGTACAGCTTACCTGCTGGTATTTGACGTTTATGCTAACCCAGTCAGCGTAAAAGCAGATGTAAGTGGCAGGACATTGCTTGCCTATAATGTTTAGTCAAAGGAACAACTATGCAAATGTTAATGGAAAACGATTTAGATCAAGTTAGCGGTGGTGCGAACTGGGGCCAAACAAGTGCTGGTATAGAACTAGTCGCAATCGGTGTAGCTATGGCGGCGACCCCTATTGGCTGGGTAGGAATGGCGGCGGCTGGCGCAGCGTCATTTGGCGGAGGCTATATCTTCGGAAGTAGTTTTAATGATGATCTTGCCGGGCTTTATCCCTGGTAAGTCGGTGGGCGGAAAGCTTCCGCCCTGTTTTGCTTTAAAAGATGATGTCATCAGGTTAACTTCAACTAACAGAATAACTGGCTAACAATGAAAATTATCAGTAAAGGAATTAAAAATGGTCATTTGGTGTCATATGCACTGGTGGCAGGTTTTTTCGTAGGCGGTACTATTGACCTGATAGTCGGAATGTTTCCAACTTTTTTCGGCTTTGCGGGGCTCACAGCTGCGCTGTCATGCTACTTCATTTTGAAATCGAAAAACCGAAAAGCGAGAAATTAGAACGCTGATTGACCGAAAGCCTGAACTTTTCAGGCAAACTTTCGCAATAGCTTATGGGGCTTATTTCAGGCTCTTTTTGATATTGCTAAAGCGTTAGTTTTTTTATTGAAAACGCGGTTCGACAGAAGTTACCGATGCCCGGCGATTAGTTTTTCTGTGTCTTGAGTGAATTAAGCACCGGACTCTATATATAACCAGATATATAACCAGAAAATACCAGCCCTACAAAATATCTGTGACAGTAGGGTAAAACACTTTTCGTCTATACTATCCTGGTTTTTACCTCACGCCCTCTTTGTACGAGTAGTGCTAAAGCAGTAAACCTTTTATAAAGGCTTACTGCCAGATAGCATTAGCTATATTTTCAGTTTTTCTGCACTAATTGATGACAACCTCACAACCGTGAAGGATGACTGTGGGGGTCGCCTTCAACATGCTTTTTCGGTGGGCTCTGCCTTGGCTTACCTGCTTCGGGAACCTCTTCATCCTGTATTTCCCAACTGCCCTCTTTAGACCATGGATCATCTTCAGGAAATTCGCCGATATTAATTTCTTTTACCGTATAGTCTGGCTGGTAACGCATATCATAGTTTGCGGCACGCACAATAGATATGCAGAGCAATAGCGCAACTGCCAGAAGCGGTACCCCGCCGATAATGGACGCCGTTTGCAAAGTTTCCAGCCCCCCTACAAACATCAACACAATTGGCATAAATGACAATGCGAATGCCCAGAACAGACGATTCCAGCGCATCGGCTCTTCATCGACTTCTTTTTGAACCACCGCAGCGAGAATATAGGAAATGGAGTCAAACGTTGTAGCAGTGAAGATCAAAGCCAATAACGTAAATACAAAGATGACCACATAGTCCAGTGGTAATGTATGCAGCATCGCAAAAATGGCGGCAGTCGGACTTTGTTGATTAAGTATGGACACTACATCTAATTCTCCCGACAGCTGGAGATACAGGCCATAGTTGCCCATTACCATGAAAAACAAAAAGCAGCCCATTGTGCCGAAGAACATAGAACCCGCAACCATAGCGCGGATAGTGCGCCCCCGTGAAATTCGTGCGATAAACAGCCCTACGCTAGGTGCAAACACCAGCCACCAGGCCCAGTAAAAAATAGTCCAGTCTTGGGGGAAATGCGTATTTTCAAAGCCATCAAATTCTGCGAAAGGCTCTACCCAGGTGGCCATGTGGATAAGGTTGCTCATGACCCGTCCTAGTGCATCCAGACCGGTATTGGCCATAAATAACGTTGGCCCAACAATGAAAATAAACAACAACAAACCAATCGACAGCCAAAAGTTTATATCAGACAGTAATTTAATGCCTTTTTTCAGTCCTACGTAGGCACTGTAACCGAACAACGCGGTACAAACTAACAACACAATGACCTGCGTGGTGAGTGATTTCGGA
>MDTB01217879.1_pt1 | contig 11550 bp, 10 predicted proteins | sample 811161 | NCBI WGS metagenome assembly MDTB01 (sample SAMN05326650, study PRJNA326480) | marine metagenome | isolation source: seawater | place: Mediterranean Sea | collected 2009
AAACTAGGCATTTTCACTCCATTCTCTTCAGCTATGGCTCTAACCATAAAATTAGGTGCATTTCCTATATATGTAAATGCTCCCATAAATACTGCACCAGATGAAATTGCAAGTAAGGTTGAACTTAATTTATTCATCAAAATATCAGGATTTCCACCAGCTACATCAAAAAAGACTAAATATGTTGGAGCGTTATCTAGAAATGCTGATAATAGGCCAGTAACCCAAAAGTACATTATATCATTATAACATAAATCTTTAATCCATTGTAAAGCCCCACCATCCTGTGACAAAATACTTAGAACTGGTATAATTGTTATAAATATACCAATAAATAGCTTAGCTACCTCAGTAATAGGGAACCAAGTAAATCCATTCTGAGATCTTACTTCTGAAGAAGTAAATTTGACACTTAAAAGTGTTATAATTAGTAAAAGAATATCTCTAACAATATTCTGAAGTTCCATATAAACATGACCATATATATGTACTTGATATTGAGGGTCCCAGAACCCACTTAAAAGAACAGAGCAAATAACAGCAAACAAAAATATAAAATTAATTTTTCCAGTTACTTCTATTGTATTTAAATCTGTGGTCTCAGATGGTATATTAGTTTCTTTTTTATAATAATGTGAATCAATAAAATAAAAAAGTGTTAATAGAATTAAAGACACATAAAGCATTGGTAAGAACATATGCTTTGTTGTCCAGAAAAAATTAATACCTTTTAAAAAACCAAGAAACAAAGGTGGGTCACCCAATGGAGTTAATGATCCTCCAATATTTGCTACTAAGAATATAAAAAATACAATTATATGAACCTTATTAGCTCTCCACTTGTTTGCTCTTAATAAAGGTCTAATCAAAAGCATTGCTGCTCCAGTCGTACCCATCCATGATGCTAAAAATGTTCCTAATGTTAAAAGCATTAAATTCAATATTGGAGTTCCTACCAAACTACCTTTCAGACAGATCCCTCCTGATACTGTAAATAAAGCTAATAACAAAAAAATAAAGGGGATATACTCAAATGTTAGTGTATGAAGTAATACCTCTAGAACCGTACTATAACTATGAACTAATAGATAGAAAGGGACAATAAAAGAAAATGACCAAAATAATGAGATTTTACCAAAATTATGTTCCCAAAAATGATGATTTATTAAAGGGATTATCGCTATTGATAATAATATACCAACAAATGGGATAGCATATAGAAGACTATAAGAAGGAGAATGATGATCTCCTCCTGCTGCAAATAGAGAATTAATAAATGATAATATAATGATTTGTTTCATAAGTAATAATTCTTTGATTTAATTCATATTTAATTTAAAATTAAATATGGAATTTTTTTTCACTTTTATTATAATTGGAGTATCTTTTTTTCTTCTTAGCTTAGGAAGTCTTTTTTTCAACAATACCATCAAAGGATCTTGCGGAGGTGAAGACAAATCTTGCACCTGTACGGCAATTGAAAAAAAAATGTGTAAATTTTCATCCCCTATTGGCGAACAAAATTCTTAAACCCTTCACTATACAGATTCTCGTTTTCTTTTGTAATATAAAAAACCTCTGAACCTTCGATTTTATCGATAAGATTAAGTCCATCTTTAATACTCATCACTGTTAGTGACGTTGCTAAAGCATCAGCATCTATGCATTGATCTGAAATTACAGTTACACTTAAAATATTATTATCTATTGGATATCCTGTTATAGGAGAAATAATGTGACTGTAAGATTTGTCTTCATGTGTAAAAAAATTTCTATAATTACCAGATGTTGCAATAGCTTTATTCGTCAGAAAAAGATTTAATGTAGATGAAATATTATTTAATGATGGGTTTTGAACTCCAATAGTCCATTTTTTGTTTTCTGAATTATATCCAGACAAAGATAATTCACCACCAATTTCAACCATAAAATTATAAATCAGGTTTTCCTTAAGAAATTTGGCTATTTTATCAACGGCATAACCTTTCGCTATAGCTGAGAAATCTAAACTTACATTGTTCATCTTATATAAATAACCATCTCTAAGCTTTATATTATTAATTCCAATACTTCTTATTGCACTTTTAATTGAACTTGAATCAGGAATATTCTTTCTGTAATTGGGTTTTTCAAAACCCCATAAGTCAATTAGAGGTTTAATGGTTACTTCAAATGATCCATTTGTCAATGAATGATAATAATCAGATTTGTTAAATACATAAATAAAGTCTGACTTTATATTTAGACTATCTCCAATTTCTAAATTATTAAAGTTACTAATGCAACTATTATCAATATATGTTGACATTTGGCTATTTATTTCTTCCAAAATATTTTCTATAGAATTATGTATATAGATGGAGTCTACATTTTCTCTTACCAACTTAATTGAGTATGTAGTACCCATTGTTTCACCAAATATAGTTATTTTCTTTTTCTTTTCAGTACAGGAAACTAAAAGTAAAAATAGGAAGAGATATATTTTATATTTGCTCAAATATTATTAAAAAGAATGTGAAATAAAAGTATTGAAAAGACTATCCACCAAAATCATCAAAATCAATCATATCATCTTCAACACCTAAATCATGTAACATTCCTGTTACCGCAGAGTTCATCATTGGTGGACCACACATGTAATACTCAATTTCTGTAGGATCTTCATGTTCTGCTAAATAATTTTCAAGAACAACTTGATGAATGAATCCTGTATATCCTGTCCAATTATCTTCTTTTAAGGGATCAGATAAAGCGACATTGTAAGAGAAGTTGGGAAATTCTTCTGCTATCTTTTTGAATTGACTATCATAGAACATTTCCCTCAGTGACCTAGCTCCATACCAATAAGAAACTTTTCTACCAGTTTTTAATGTGTGGAACAAGTGGAAAAGATGAGATCTTAATGGGGCCATACCTGCACCACCACCAATATAAACCATTTCTCTATCAGTATCCTTAATAAAAAATTCACCATATGGACCTGATATAGTTACCTTGTCACCTGCTTTTAAATTATAAATGTATGAGGACGCAATTCCTGGAGGTGCATCCCACTTTTGAGGTGGAGGATGAGCTATTCTTACATTTAGCATTACAATATTTCCTTCAGCAGGATGATTGGCCATAGAATATGCTCTAAAAACACCGTCCTCATTGTTTTGAGCTACTAAATCCCACATCTTAAATTTATCCCAATCTTCTCTATATTCATCTTCAATATCAAATTCAGAATACTGTAACTTATATTTAGGTATATCTATTTGAATATAACCACCTGACTCGAAATTTATAGTTTCTCCTTTTGGGAGTTCTACAACAAGCTCTTTAATAAATGTTGCAACACTTCTGTTGGATTTAACCGTACATTCCCATTTTTGAATACTAAAAATTTCATCGGGAATTTGTACATCCATATCATTTCTAACTTTTACTTGACAAGCCAGACGCCAGTTATCCTTAGCCTCAGACCTAGAAATATGAGTAAGTTCAGTAGGCAGTATATCTCCACCGCCATCGTGAACTTGACATTTGCACATTGCACAAGTACCACCCCCCCCGCATGCAGATGGAAGAAATATATCTTGCGCTGAAAGAGCAGATAGCAAGGTACCACCTGGTTTTACGGTAGGTGATTTATCTTCATCATTATTTAGAATAATTTTAACATCTCCCTGAGGAACTAGCTTTCTCTCAGCTAACAGAATTATAGATACTAGTATTAAAATTAAAGTAAGAACTACGGATATACTTGCAAAAACTATCATAGCTGAATACCTGAGAATGCTAAATATGCCATTGAAATTAAACCAGTTAGTATCATAGTTATACCCAATCCTTTCAAGCCATCTGGGATGTTAGAATATTTTAATTTAAATCTGATTGCTGCCATTGATACTATTGCAAGAGCGAAACCGCTACCCGAACTAACACCAAATACAACAGATTCACCAAAAGTATATGCCCTTTCATTCATAAATAAGGAAGCTCCTAAAATAGAGCAATTAACAGTTATTAATGGTAAGAATATTCCTAGTGATGTATAAAGGGATGCGCTGAATTTTTCAATGATCATTTCAACAAGCTGAACTAATGCTGCAATAGTAGCAATAAACATAATTAAATGGAGAAAACTCAAATCAACACTTTCCATTGCTTTAATCCCTGTCCAACTTAGCGCTCCTTCTTTAAGTAAGAAATTATTGATACACCAATTAAGAGGCACAGTTATGCCGCATACAAAAACAACTGCTTTACCCATTCCAATTGAAGTTTCAATTTTTTTAGAAACTGCAAGAAAAGAGCACATACCAAGAAAATATGCAAGAATCATATTTTCGATAAAAATTGATTTTGTAGCTAAACTAAGATAATGTTGGAGTAATTCCATTATTCTTCAATAAATCCTGTATAAGTTCTTTGTGCCCATATTAAAAGACCCAATACAATGAAAGCTCCAGGAGCTAGCAACATTAATCCATTATTCATATACCATCCTCCATTTTCAAGATAAAATGACATTGGAATAAGCTGGTATCCATACATTTGACCAGTACCTAAAATTTCTCTAACAATTGATACAATGATTAGAATTGTTCCATACCCTACTCCATTACCAATTCCATCTAAGATTGAATCTCTTGGTGTGTTGCTCATCGCAAAAGCATCAGCTCTACCCATAACAATACAGTTTGTAATAATCAAACCGACAAAGACTGAAAGCTGTTTACTAACATCATACATATATGCCTGTAAAACTTGGTCAACAAGTATTACAAGCGTTGCTATAACTACAAGCTGAACAATTATTCTGACATTCATTGGAATATATTTTCTTAATAATGATATTGTCAAATTTGAAAAAGTTAGCACAAAAGTCAAAGCTACTGCCATCACTAGAGCCATTTCTAACTTAACTGTTACCGCCAATGCAGAACATACACCTAACACTTGTTTAGTTATTGGATTGTTATCAATTAGTGGATCAGATAATATTTTATTTGCCATATATATCCCTTAAAAAAGTTTCATATCTTGCCAAATCTCTATATAAAAAATCAGTTACACCTTGTGAGGTAATTGTTGCGCCAGTTATTCCATCAACAGAATGTGACCATTCTGACTCAGGAAGAGCATTAATCTTACCTTTTGCAACTTTTACTGAAACTAACTCATTGTTACTAAAAATTTCCTTACCTACAAAATTATCTTGGAACCATTTTTTATCAACTTCACCTCCAAGGCCAGGCGTCTCCTTATGTTTATAAAAAGTTATCCCTTGAACTGTGTTTGCATCAGAACCAAGTGAAATAAATCCAAACAGTGTTGACCATAACCCTTTTCCAGATATCGGAATTATATAAGCACTCTTTTCACTATGAAAAAACAAGGGTAAAAATTTTCTTATGGAATTATCATTATCTTTATTCTCAATTAGATTAAACTTTATTTTATCTTTCTTTTCAACAAAGTAAGTTAGTCCATTTTTTTTGTCTTCAATTCCAATAAGATTTTCCCAAGCGGTATCAAAAACTTCTCGATTACTGGAATCTAGGATGATCTCTTTAACATTTGATTCATAATTATCAATAATATCGCTTTTACTCATACTACTTATATTGTAACCAGCACTTTTTACGATATTTCTTTTTATATCAAATTTAATGTTTTCATCAGTTAAAACTTTTAATGCTGAGTACGAATAAGATAAAAGTAAACTTGATATCAAAGTAATTACGGTCATAAAAGTATATGTTTTAAAATTATTTGCCATATCTAAACTTTCTTCTTTTTACATTAGATTCTAAAACATAATAATCAAAAAGCGGAGCAAAAGCATTAGCAAATAAAATTGCCAACATCATTCCTTCAGGATATGCAGGATTAATAGCTCTTATTATTACACACATAACACCAATCAAAATTCCATAGTACCACATACCTTTTTTTGTGTGAGCGCTTGAAACAGGATCTGTGGCCATAAAAACCATACCAAATGCAAAGCTACCCATAACAAAATGATAATGGGGAGGTATAAATAGCATTGGATTGGCACTTCCAATCAATTGGCCAAATTGATTAAGAATAAGTGTCATAAACATCATACCAATCATAACTCCAGACATAGTTCTCCATGATCCTATTCCTGTAATTATTAAAAATATAGCTCCAATTAAAACACACAAAGTGGATGTTTCACCTATTGAACCAGGAATGAAACCCATAAACATTTCCATCCAGGAATAGTCACCAAGTAAAAAATAAGGATCATTTCCCGAACTAGAGGCAACCTTCAAAAGAGGCGTAGCCCCTGACATTCCTTCAAGGGCCCATACTTTATCGCCAGACATTGTTGTTGGATAAGCAAAAAAGACAAAAGCTCTCGCCGTTAATGCTGGATTAAAAATATTAAAACCTGTTCCACCAAAAATTTCTTTACCAATTATAATACCAAAGAGTGTAGCAATAGCGAGCATCCACAAGGGTAAAGTTGGAGGCATTGTTAATGGTATAAGCATACCAGTAACTAAGAAACCTTCGTTAATTTCATGCTTTCTGATTACTGCAAAAAGTCCCTCACATAGACCTCCAACAGTAAATACTACAGCATACATCGGAAGGACTGCTATGGCTCCGGATAAACATAATTCAAAAAAAGATTTTTCAGAAGCAAGAGCGCCTGCTCCTTGTAATCCTACATTATAAATTCCGAATAATAAGCAAGGAAGTAAGGCAATAACTACAAATATCATTGACCTTTTTACATCAACATGATCTCTAACAAAAGGACCATTTGATGCTGTTTCAGAAGGTACGTAAAGAATAGTATCTATTGCATCATATAATGGATATAATTTTTCAAGCTTTCCACCTTCATGGAAATTTTCTCCAACTCTATCAAGTATATTTCTTAAAAATTTCACTAACCTTCCCTCTCAATAAATTCTAAACCTTCTTTGACAATCTCAGAAACTTCAACTTTTGACTGACATGCATATGCACATAGTGCAAAATCTTCATGATCACACTCATATATACCATACTTTTCCATGTCTTCAATATCTCTAGCTATAATACTTTTTACAATAAAATCTGGCATTAAATCCATAGGCAGCATTGCTTCCCATCTTCCGAATGGTATTATTGCCCTTCTGCTTCCGTTTATTCTAGTATCCATATGAATTGGACTTTTACTAAAGATTGAAGAAAGAAATGTTCTTGATAAAGAGTATTTTTGAAGACCCGGTAGTATCCATCCTAAGAAATCTCTTTTTTTAACATGATTAAGTACAGATAGCGTCTCATGATAGAAACTAATTGGCATATTTGTTTCTTTACGGATACCTGATAATACATCTCCAGATATATATATACATTGATCGTCTTCATCTATTTCTTTCAAAATATCTTCAATCAATGTGCCTTTTCTAATTTTATAATACGCAGGTTTGGAGATATGAGAACCTCCAACTGAAATACATTTATCTATAGGATAAAATCCTTCTTTGAAAAATTTACCTATATCATTTAAATCCTGAAGTGAAATATACCAAACGGTATCATCTCTACTAGATATTGGGTCAATATGATGTATATGAACACCTGTGTTACCAGCAGGATGAGGACCTGAAAATTCATGTTGAACAAAATTGTCAATTCCATCAAAAATTGAGTAATTTTTGTTTTTCTCTATAACTATATTCACATCTCCAGATGTTAAAATATTTAAAATTTCAATACCTTTACTAAGACCAGAAGAATCATCAGATAATACAAATTCCATATCCATTGCAAAAGGGGCAGTTGGCATTGCTGAAACAAAGATAGACTTTGGTGTATCTTTAGGGTTTGCAATTTTTGAAAAAGGTCTTTGTCTTAAAGAGGGCCAAAGACCATGCTCAAGTAGAGTATTAATAATCGAATCTCGATCTATTTTTTGAGAAGTTATGTCCGCCCTATTATAAGAATAATCATTGTTTTCGTTAGAAATTTGTATATACTCCAGTTTTCTTCGAGGCCCTAAATTGATTTCTTCTATTTTACCTGATACATTAGAACAAAAGAAAACATCAGGATTATTTTTATCAAAAAATAATTTATCTCCAATAGATACCTTATCACCTTGCTTGACTAACAGCTTAGGTTTAATACCATGAAAGTCATCCGGAACTATTTTTATTGTTTTTGGGGCATCTAATTTATTTAGACTTTTTTCGGGTGAACCAGCTAATACTAAATTGTGCCCTTTAGTAATGTGTATTGTAGCCATTATTTATTAGTTAATTCTTTTTTTCTTTCCAATGTTCTGTTTTTGCCTTTTTTATATCTTCTTATTTCTACATCTGTCTCAGGAACAATATCTGGAACTTCTGTAGGTTTACCAGATTCATCAAGAGAAACAAAAGTTAAATATGCAGATGCAGTATGCTTTGTTTCACCAGTGAATGGATTCTCTGATTCGATTCTAACGCCAACTTCCATGGAACTATTAGCAACGTAATTTACAGATGATTTAAGTATTAAAATAAAACCTTTTTTTGCTGGAGCTAAAAAATTCATATTATCTACAGAAGCAGTAACAACATGTGTTCTTGCGTGCTTGTAAGCTGACATTGCTGCACATATATCCATCAGGTGCATAACTCTACCTCCTAATACATTGCCCAAATTATTTGTATCATTAGGTAAAACAAGCTCATGCATGGTTACTTGAGAAGTCCTAACAGTATTTGAAATCTTACTAATTTTAGATTTACCTTCTTTAAATTATATATAATCACTAAAAAATATTCATAAAATTAAGACTAAAATTAATCTTATAGCAACAAAACTAAGTAATTATATTTATTTTTTTGTTAAATCAAAAAAATTCCTATCTAATAAATGTTTAATAATTGCAAAAGAAGCACCAAAAAAAGTTGCTACTAACAAGTACAAAGAGCCCTCATTCATGTTTGAAGTAATGAGCACATCAACACTTTGCATATCATACCCTAATGTCTCATATGGGACTATTTTTGACATCATACTATAAAACCAACCATAATAATATAACGGATTAATATTTGGGAAAACAAAAATAGATGCAAAATTTGAAATTGAAAATAAGATAATTAACACTGCAAAATGATAAGAATTTTTACTTGAACTAATAAAAGTATGTATAGGTTTTTTATTACTATAAAAAAGCGTGAGAATAAGTCTTATCATATAAAAACTTGTTATAGAAATTGAAATAAAAATAAATAATGGAATGATGAATGTAAGCTCCCCAAAATTTTGATAGTAAGAAATTGTTCCTGCAAAAATAGACTTTTGGGATAAAAATCCTAAAAATAAAGGAAATCCACATATTGACATAGCAGAAACTAATATAATAGCCAATGAAACTGGAGATTTAATTTTTTGTACCTGAATACTAATCATGTTTTGATTTTTTGGTATTCTTTCTATAATTGGAGAAAAAGATATAAAAAGACACGAAATAAAAATTACATATGTTAGAAGATGGAGAAATCCAGCAAAAAAAGAACCTACTCCAATTGCGCACAATATATAGCCAAAATGACTTATGCTGCAGTAAGCTAGAATTTTAAGTAAATGATATTGAGTCAAGGCAATAAATGAACCAAAAAGAGCTATCAAAGCTCCAGTTAGCGCCAGAACATGTAAAACTTGTTCAGTTAAAAAAGGAAAGAATCGAATTAATAAGTAAGCTATAGGTACCAGCATAGTAATTGAATAAATTAACTCACTAATCGAAACAGGTGTTTTCATTTTATTCGGAATAAAATAATATATAATTAATTTAATTGTTATATACATAAAACCAAACACAATCAACAATACAGAAATAGTCATTAAAGTACTATTAATTGATGAGAATTGTAATGAATTAAATGATAAGGTCCCAGAACTAGAATAAAGAATCATTATTCCAAAAAATATGGTAAGGTCAGATACTTTATTATTTAGAAATACTTTTCTAATTGAATTAACAATTAGGCTTTTATCATTTGAAAAATGAATTAATGATAAGGAGCTAAAAGAGGCAACTTTCCAAAATATAAATGTGAATAATAAATTATTTGAAATAATAATACCATTAATCGAAAAAACAAATAATCCCAAATAAAAAAAGTATATTGATAGTCTGCTTTTATCACCTATGGATTCAAATAACTGTAAATGAAACAGAAACGAGATCAAATTTATAATCAATAACATAAAGACTGTAAGTTTATCAAAATTCAGACTAAATCCAAAATCAAAGTTTGATATCAATATTAAAGGAAATTCAATTAATCTCAGTCCATTATAAATATTCCAATCTAAAAAACTCCAATTTGCATCATTATAAAATATATAAAAATTAATGATTGAAATAATCAAAGATATCAAAAGCATTAGTATCGAAATATTTCCAATGATATTTTTCAAACTATTAAAAAAAAGAGCATTCAACAAGGAGGAAATAAAAGGTATGAAAAATATTATAAAAATATATATTAAAGCATTTTCCATTTTATAAGTGACAATTTTTAAAAATTAAAAAGAGAGTATACATATAGCGTTGATAAGAAATAGATAAATTAACTTTAATCATTAAAAATCAATTTACAAAAAGATTACTTTGATAAAAGTTTAATAAAGAAATGTAAAAGAAACTTTCCTAATAAAGGTATTTGAATTAATCAAAAATTTCTAGCTTAATGTCACTTGAATCATAACCAAGAGCTTTTATATTCTTCCTAGCATCTAAAATCATATTTCTCCAACCACAAATGTAAAAAAGAGGATTTTTTAAATTATCATTTTTAACAATCTTTTCATAATGCTCATGTACATAGCCTTTTGCTCCATCCCAATTTTCTCTTGAAAGAACAGGTGTATAGCTAAAGTTAGGAATTTCTTCTACAAGCGCCTTCATTTCATTGAAGAACAATAAATCTTCTTGTGTTCTTGTCCCAAATATTAAGTAAATACGTTTTGGAAATTTTTGAGTTATCTGTATTTCATCTAGAAAACTTTTAAAAGGAGCCAAGCCTGTTCCAGTACATATAAATAAAAAATCTCGATCCAAATCTTCAGGCATTACAAAATGGCCAACTGGACCCTTAACTTCAATCTTCTCACCTGGCTCAACATCACTAAATAAAACAGTTGTTAATTGTCCACCTTCAACTTTTACAATTATTAATTCAAGAGTTTTTTTGTTTTTTGAAAAAGATGCTATTGAATAACTTCTTTGAATTCCTCTCAATTTAATAGTTATAAACTGACCGGATATAAATTCAAAATCATCTTCAAACTCAATAGTGAATTTCCATGTTTGGGGAGTTAGTTTATCTATTGCATGTATATTTGCATCTAGCCATTTTGATCTTTTGGGTCGCATTGTTAATTCCTAATATTATATTTTAGTTTAATTAAGATACCTGTGTTGCAATACTGAATTTACTCTTATTACTTTTCATCACGCAAGTTCTAATTCACTCATTTTATAATTTTTTTATAATTAATAACATTTAGTTAGTATTAATTTTAAATAAT
>MDTB01042785.1_pt1 | contig 11549 bp, 2 predicted proteins | sample 811161 | NCBI WGS metagenome assembly MDTB01 (sample SAMN05326650, study PRJNA326480) | marine metagenome | isolation source: seawater | place: Mediterranean Sea | collected 2009
TGATGGTCAACCTCTTTATCAAGAAGAAGATGATCAAAAAGAATTGTTAAAAGAGTCATAAATAAAGAAAAACTGTATAAAAATGGCAATCACAAGGATATCAAGGTCTTTTAAGGACATTAGTCTGTCTTTTGAGCCACATCCTGTGACAAAAGATCTTCCTGTTCTTAAAAATGAGAGAGCAATTACAAGATCGGTGAGAAATATCGTTGAAACGATACCTACTGAAAAATTCTTTAATTCAGTGTTTGGTTCTGACGTATATCGTAGTTTATTTGATTTTGTAGACTTTGGTACTGCATCAATCATACAAGAACAAATCAAAACTTCTCTTCATAATTTTGAAAGAAGAATTAATAATGTAAAGGTTGAAGTAGAACCTCGTCCTGATAATAATGATTTTGAAGTTACAGTAATTTTCGATATTATAGGTCAAGAGTTTCCTACACAAGAGTTTTCATTCATTCTCGAAGCAACAAGATAAAAAATGCCAACAACAAAGTTTACAAATTTAGATTTTGATCAAATCAAAACTTCAATCAAAGATTATCTCAGATCAAACAGTGATTTTTCTGGATTTGACTTTGAAGGATCGAACTTTTCTGTATTATTAGATACATTAGCATATAATACTTACATTACTGCATTCAATTCAAATATGATTGTAAATGAGTCCTTTCTGGACTCTGCAACGCTCCGTGAGAACGTTGTTTCACTTGCACGTAACATTGGGTATATTCCTCGCTCAAGGTCTGCTGCAAAGGCAGAGGTATCTTTTAAATTAAGTGTTTCATCAAGTAATCCACCAGAAACAGTTGAACTTAAAAGAGGGTTAGTTTGTGTAGGTAGTGTTAACGATTCTTCTTTTACTTTTTCAATATCCGAAAATATTACAAAACAAGTAGTAAATGATGGCACTAATTTAAATCCAAATTATGTTGCTAATTTTGACAATTTAACAATTAGTCAAGGAACATTTTTAACAAAACAATTTAAATTTAATAATTCATTAGATCAGAAATTTATATTAGATAATTCCTTTATTGATACATCTACGATTCATGTATATGTGAAAAAAGATGGTGAAACTGGACTTGGATATGAATACTTCATATCAGATGATATAACTGATATAGATTCAACCTCTAGAGTATTCTTTTTACAAGAAGTTCAAGATGAGAAATATGAAATAAGATTTGGAGATGGGTTATTAGGTAAAAAATTAGGTGGTGGTGTTGAAAATGATGGAACAATTATAACTGTAGATTATATAACATCAGATGGTGTTGATGGTAATGGTGCATCATTATTTTCATTCTCAGGTAATTTAATTAATACATCAACAGGAAATTCAATTGATGTTATAGATACACCAAATGTTACAACTATATCTAAATCACAAGGTGGATCTGATATTGAACCAATAGATTCAATAAAGTATTATTCACCCAAAATATATTCATCTCAAAATAGAGCAGTTACACCAAGAGACTATGAAGTTATTATTAAAAAAATATTTCCCGAAACAGAATCAGTTGCAGTTGTTGGTGGTGAAGAATTAGATCCTCCTGAGTTTGGTACAGTACAAATTAGTATCAAACCGAAAAGTGCAGTATATATTTCAGACTTCACAAAATCTAGAATACTATCTCAATTAAAAAAATATAGTGTTGCTGGTATAAATCAAAAATTAATCGATCTAAAAATATTATATGTTGAACTTGATGTTTCCACATACTATAACTATTCTCAAGTATCAACTGAAGATACTTTAAAAAGTAAAATAATTAATTCATTAACGAAATATTCTCAATCAGTTAATTTTAATCGTTTTGGTGGAAGATTTAAATATAGTAAAATGTTACAAGTCATTGACAAAACTGATACAGCAATTACAAGTAACATCACAAAAGTGATTATAAGAAGAGATTTAAAGGCGACAGTTAATCAATTTGCCCAATATGAATTATGTTTTGGAAATCGCTTCCACATAGATCCAAATGGTTTTAATATAAAATCAACAGGTTTTTATATTCCTGGTGAATCTTCACCAGTGTATCTGACTGACATACCAAATGCAGATGGTCAAACCGGTGTTTTATCAATCGTAAAACCAATTGAAAATGGAGAAATAAGAGTAGTGAGTAAATCTGCAGGGGTTGTAGATTATATTCATGGTGAAGTTAAATTAACTACCATCAATATAATTTCAACTGTTAAAGATAATAACATCATCGAAGTTCAAGCATTTCCAGAATCGAATGATGTAGTGGGTTTGAGAGACTTATATCTCGAATTAAGTGTTTCAAAAAGCACCATAAATATGTTAAGAGATGTGATTGCATCTGGTGATGAAATATCAGGAACACAATTTGTAAGAGATTACTACACTTCAAGTTATTCAAATGGAAATTTAATAAGAGAATAATATGATACAAACAGGTATTGAATCGAGAGTAAAAATACAAGATATAGTATCTTCTCAACTTCCAAATTTTATTTTGGATGAGAGTCCGAAAACTGCTGATTTTTTAAAACAATATTATATTTCACAAGAATTTCAAAGTGGAGTAGTAGATGTTGCTGAAAACTTAGATCAATACTTGGATCTTGATAATTTAACACCTGAAATATTAACTAACAATTCTACATTATCAGTTGGTATTAGCACACAAGAAGTTGATACTGTTATAGTTTCAAGCACTAAGGGATTTCCAAATCAATATGGTCTTTTTAAAATTGATGATGAGATTATTACATATACTGGATTAACAACCAATACTTTTACTGGACTTACCCGTGGATTTAGTGGCATAACAAGTTATCATGCAGAATTAAACGAAGAAGAATTAATATTTTCAACATCAAATACTGGTGTACATACTGCTGGATCTTCTATTCAAAATTTAAGTTCATTATTTTTAAAAGAATTTTATAATAAATTTAAATATACCTTTGCACCAGGTTTTGAAAATTTAAACTTTGATAAAAATTTAAATGCTGGAAACTTTTTAAAAGAAATTAAGTCGTTCTATGAAACAAAAGGAACAAATGATGCAATCAAAATATTATTTAGAGTATTATATGGTGTAGATCCAAATATATTAAATTTAGAAGATTTACTTTTAAAACCATCTGCAGCAGAATATTTAAGAAGAGAAACAGTTATTGTAGAAATATTATCAGGAAATCCTATCGGGTTAGTTGGTCAAACAATTAAAAAAATTGAAAAAATTAATGACCCTGAAACTCAAGCATCAGTTTCTGAGGTTGAACCATTTACAAGACAAGGTAAGCAATATTTTAAATTCTCACTATTCATTGGATATGCAAGTGCTTCTTTGGTTGAAGGTAATTTTAAAATAACACCAAGTAGTAAAAGTATTGAAAATGTATCTATAGGATCATCAGTCATAACTGTGGATTCAACTGTTGGATTTTCAACAAGTGGTGAAATTATATCAGGTATAAACACAGTTTCTTATATTGATAAAACAATAAATCAATTTTTAGGATGTAGTGGTATAACTTCTTCAATTTTACCATCAGATAGTGTGCATTCTAACGAAATATATTTTGGTTATGAGGAAGGTGATTTAAATAAAAAAGTTGAATTTAGAATTACTGGTATACTATCAAAATTTAACCAAACATCAGAAAACATTGTAGTCTCTGAGGGAGACATAATGTCTGTTAAAAATTTGGGTGTTAAAATACCAAATTCTTCAATTAATAAAACCAACAGAGAAGTATTTGCAAATTCATGGATTTATAATACATCATCATTTTTTGAAATTGATAATATAAGTTCATCAGTAGTCACATTAAAAAGTATAGTTGATAGGTCTACTTTAAAGGTTGGTGATTTTGTTGAGATCGTTGACAGAAATAATCCAAGCATTGTTATCTTTCCATCACCCAGTGATTCACAACCGTATGTATCTGTGATAAATGATACTTTGACAATAACAGTAGAAAATTTAGACTCTGGTAGTTGGTATGATTCAAATGTAAGATATAATGTAAGAAAAAAATTAAATAAACCAAATAGTGTCAATGTTCCTATAAGTTATGATAATATTGCATCAGATGTATCTAATGTATATTTTGATGAAGATAGTGGTTATGCTGCATCTAACTCTTTACCATCTGCAGTAAATAGTAGTTTACCAAACACACCTTTCTTTGAAAATATTGATTTTCAATTGAATCAAGTCACATTGGCAACCAATGGTTTGCAAGATTTGAATGGTGTTACAGGAAAGTATAAATCTTTAAAAGTATCACAAACTGCTGCTAATATTAATCTTTTAACTGGTGATAGAATTTTTTATGAATCTAGTGGTAATACTTTTAATACAATAGGAAGTGCTGTTGGAATTGATACTGGATCTTATTTTATTGAAATAGTTGATAAATCACAACAATTAATTAGATTATATACATCACGTTCATTTATTCCAAGTGGTTCATCTTTGGAATTAGATTATCCTAAAGATGCTGATGGTAATGTAATTGCAGAAACTCATTCATTTACATTATATTCACAAAGATCAAAAGAAATACAACCCAAAAAATCATTTAAAAAATTCTTACTTACTCCAAATATAAAAAATGGTGGAGTTGATGAAACTATACCAGGTACTATTGGTAAGTTAATAAATGGTGTTGAAATATTCAATTATAAAACAAATGATAAGATATATTTTGGTCCTGTAAGTAAATTAAATTTATTATCTGGTGGTAGTGGATATGATGTAATAAATCCTCCGAAAATAGAAGTATCCACAGGTATAGGTACAACTGCATTAGCTCAACTATGTGTAAAAGGTAAAATAGTTGATGCCTTTATTGATCCGCAAGATTTTGATATTGATAGAGTAGTTTCAATTGGTATAACTGGTGGAAATGGAACAGGAGCTGTTTTAGAACCAATAATAGGTAAAAGATCAAGAGAGATAACATTTGATGCAACAGCATTTACATCTGCAAAACAGACGGGTGTTGGAAATGCTGATGGTGATTTAACTATTCTTACATTTAAAAATCGTCATAATTTAAATGTAGGTGATAGGGTTATTTACAATTCAAATAATCAAGCATCAATAGGACAAATCAGCGGTACTTTAGTATCAAATCAAGAATATTTTGTAAGCATAGTTAATGATAAGAGTATTCGTTTCTTCCAATCTCAAAATCAAGCATTTAGTGCTGTAAGTGCTGCGAGTGCAGTTGGTCTGAGGCATACAGCAGGAGGTCAGCAAAGATTAATTGTTGGATCTGTTAATAATACTATTTTAGGTGTAAATGTACTTGCACAGGGTGAGGGATATGAAAATAGAAAATTATTTGTACAACCAGTTGGCATATCTACAATCTTTAACACAATTACCTTTGGAAATCACAACTTTAAGGATAAAGATAAAATTGTATATGAACATCCTGTAGGAACTGCATCAACAATTGTTGGATTATCAACTTTACCAAATCAACAGTATATTGTGACAAAAATTGATAATAATTCTTTTAAATTATCTGACGCTGGTATAGGTGGTACGTCATTATCAAATTTCGATGAAAATAAATTTGTTAATTTAAAATCAACAGGTATAGGTACTCAAACATTTAAATACCCAGATATAGTAGCAACTATAGAATACGTAGGAATTAAAACCGCAACTAATTTAACAGCAGGTGATAAGGTTAGTGCAACAATTACACCAGTTGTGAGGGGTGAATTAAGTGATATTTATTTGTATGAAAAGGGAACAGGATATGGATCTACAATTTTAAATTTTGAAAATAATCCAGTAGTAACAATTAAAAATGGATCTGGGGGAACACCTCCAGAATTAAAACCAATAATTAATACAACAACCGGTGGTATATCAACAATTTCGATTGGTAATACTGGATCTGGTTATTTCTCTACACCAAATATTGAAGTAGTTGATAGTTTAGGAATTGGAAATGGTGCTAAATTAAGAGTAATAATGAACACCGACTTAAGTGGTGATTTAACTGGTTCAATTTCTGCTATTGAAGTTGTATCTGCAGGTATTGGGTATTCGGAATCAACAACGTCAATACGTGTAACTTCATCAGGGGTAGGAGCAGTTATTAATGCGAAAGTAAGAAGTTTAAATGTCAATAATAACTTAAAGTATGGAAATTCTAAAAATCGTTTAGAGGAAAATGATAATATTCTTCAGAATGTTGTTTGTGGTTACTCAACAATTCCTTTTAATGATAATGAATCTAATGTATCAAATATTATTGGATGGGCATATGATGGAAATCCAATTTATGGTCCTTTTGGGTATACAGATCCTGAGAAAAAAACAAATGATTTTAAAAAATTAGTAAGTGGATATCAAGTAAATACTTCCTCCGTAATTGATAGACCTACTGGTTTTGCTGATGGATTTTTTATAGAAGATCATATTTTCAAAAATAACGGTGATTTGGATGAATTTAATGGTAGATTTGAAATAAATAATGATTATCCAAATGGAATTTATGCATATCATGCAACAATTGATTCATTAAATAATCCTACATTCCCATACTTTATTGGAAATAAATTTAAATCGAGAGTTATTGAAGATAATTTTAAACTCGACCAATCATTTAATTTTTTAAATTCTAGTTTAAGAAGAAATACGTTACCATATAATGTTTCTGATAGTACTGCAGGTAATGATTTTATCACTGAAGCAAATGAAATACAAACACAAATAATTGAAATAGAGACTGTAGAGTCTGGATCAGTTAATAAAATTGAAGTTATTGAGAGTGGAACAGATCAAAAAGTAGGTGATGTTTTAAACTTTGATAATACTGGAACAGGTGGTGATGGTCTCATTGCTAAAGTTTCATCAATTAAGGGAGAATTTATTTCATCTATCACAACAGATACCTTAACTTATGATAATTCGGTTATTGTGAAGGAAAGTGAAGATAGTTTAAGAATTATTCCACCAAATAATCATAATTTATCAAATCAAGATTTAGTTATAATATCCGGACTTACATCATCTCTTTCAAGTGTAAATGGATCATATATTATTGGTGTAACTTCATTAACATCTTCTACAATTTCTACTATCACTGCGAATGCAGGTGCTGCAACAACAGAAATTTACATATCAGATATTTCTTCTAATATTTCTATTGGTAATAGTGTTGGAATTGGATCAGAAATTGTGAAAATATTAAACGTATATGATGAACCAAATATAATTACAGTTCAAAGAGGAGTACCAGGAATTTCACATTCTATATCTACACCTCTTTATATAATACCAGATTCCTTTACAATACAAAAATCAGTTGATAATTTTAATTCAAAAAGAAATCAAAAAGTATTTTTCAATCCATCTAAAGCAGTTGGATTTGGAACAACTGCTGGTGGATCAAGTGTAATATCATTTTCTTTTGGAAATACAAGATCTAGTCGTGCAATACCAAATAAGGGAATTTATTTAGAAAATCATCCTTTTGTTACAAATCAAAAATTATCAGTTGCACTGGATGGTGGTAATATTGGAATATCTAATACTGCATTGAGTACGATATATGCAATGCCATCAACAGTATTTGTAGTTAAGAAAAATACTAATATTATCGGTATTAAAACAGGAATTGGAACTGATTCAAGTGGTAATCAATTCCCCGAAGTATTCTTTAGAAGCATTATAGGTGGTGGTGGTGATAGTGACAAATATTCTTTTGAAACTAATTTTGTTCAACAGAAAGTAAATGTAAAAAATATAAAAAATACTGTCACATTAGGATCTAGTTTTCATCAATTAAGAGATAATGATGAGATTACTTTAAGTGTAAAACCCAATATATCAGTAGGATTAGGAACATTATCACAAGTTTCATTGAAAAGAGATAGTTCAAAAGGATATCTTTTTGTAGATTCTGTTGAATGTTTGACATCAGGTATTAAAACTACAGATGATCAGACAGGATCAAATCAATTCACATTAGAAAATCATAATTTTGTAACTGGACAGAAAGTAAAACATTTTGCAACATCAACTCCTGTAGGTTTAGGTAATAGTGAATATTTTGTGAGTGTTATTGATAATAATAAATTTAAATTATGCGATTCTTTTATAAATGCAACTATTAATCCACCAAAAGAGATTGATATAATTTCAACAGTAGGAATTTCTACTTTACACACATTTTCAAAAATTAACCCACAATTTATTGTTGAAAAGAATAATAATTTAGTAATTGATACATCTGATACTTCATTGAGTGGATATAAATTTAAAATTTATCATGATAAGAACTTTGTAAATGAATTTGTATCAACAGGATCTAGCACAGGATTTAATGTTCCAGTAGGGATCATAACTGAGGGTCTTACAGGATCTAAGTTTACAATTGGATTTGGTAATAGTTTACCTGACAAATTATACTATAATATTGAAAAATTAGGTATTGCAGCAACTGCAGATACTGATGTTCAAAACTATTCTGAAATACAGTTTGTAAATAGCAATTTAAACGGAACATTTAAAATTTCAAATGTTGGTGTAAATACATTTACCTTCAACAGTTTGAAAGAACCACAAAGAACAATTCATACTTCTACAAATTGTGATGATTTAACTTATAGTACAACTTCTGGTATTGTTACAGGTGCGATTAACTCAGTTAATATTGTTACTGGAGGATCTAATTATAAAAAACTACCATCATTCACAAGTGTAGGGGTAACAACTGTTAAGGATGTAAATGTTTTACCAAAATCAACAACAATTGGAAATATTAAAAAAGTAAGAATTATAAACGAAGGATTTGAATATGCCTCAGATAGCACATTACAACCAGAAGCATTAATACCTTCTTTTGTACAACTTAAAGGATCTAAGAGAATTTCAAGTGTTGAGATAGTTAATGGTGGTAGTAATTATGTAAATTCTCCAAGATTACTTGTAATTGATACTGAAATAGGAACACCTTTTCCAGATAGTGCATTGAATGCAATATTATCAGGATCATCTATAAACAGTGTACAAATAGAACAATCACCAACTGGTATATCAGTAGGTAATGTGAATTTAGTTGCTATTGATAATACAAATGGTGTAAGTATTCAAAAAGTTAATTCCACTCTTGGAATATCAACATTTACACTTTCAATAACAACACCAGCTACTGGATATAATCCTAAACCTTTTGCAATAGGTGATTCAGTTTTCATAGAAGGATTACAAAAAGTAGGAACTGCAGGATCTGGATTCAACTCTTCTGATTATGGATATAAACTTTTAAGAGTGTCTAATTATGAAACTGGTGGAACTTTTGATAAAGTAACTATTGATGTATCCGAGTACACAACAAATACCGGAATTGCAGTAACTGATGTTGCTTCATTTGGATCATTAATTAATTCAAAAAATTATCCATCATTTAATTTAAATCTAGTAGAAGAAGGTTTTACTATTGGAGAAAAAATTATAATAAATGATATTGAAAGGGATTTAACAGTAACTGATTCTGGAGAGAATTTTGTCAAGTTGATAGGTTTATATGAATTGCAAAATGGTGATAATATTATTGGTGCAATATCTAGAAATCAAGCAAGAATTCAAAATGTAATTAAAAACCAAGGACAATTTGAAGTTAATTATTCATTAATTAAAGATCTTGGGTGGGAAACAAATGTAGGTAAACTTAATGAAGATATACAAGTATTATCTAATAATGATTACTACCAGAATTTATCATATTCAATACAAAGTCCAATTACTTGGAATGATTTAAAAAGTCCAGTTAACAATTTAGTTCATACAGCAGGATTTAAAAATTTCTCTGATACAGGAATAACGTCATCTTCAAGTGCGTTTCCAATTGGAGGACAAGCGAGTATTTCTATATTTTTAGATATATTACCATCATTTATTGAAAAGGTTAGAGTTGATAGTTTATATAATTTTGATAATGCGAGAGATACATTTGTAGGAGTGGGTGCTACAGATTTAGTTATTGATAGATCAACTTCAAAATATATTCAACTACAAAATATTAATATAACTGATTTTATAGAAGCAAGAACTAATGATGTAATAAACATTGATGATATAAGTTTCAAGTATTCTAATTTAGAAAGTGATCCAAACATATTCACAGATATATTGCAAGTTCAATCTGGAGATAGTTTTAATAGAATATTAGTATTGACCAAAAATCTAGATAATACACAAAATGAGATAGCAGAGTTAATTATTTTAAATAATGATAGTGGTGTATATCTTCTTGAAAAAAATAAATTAAATACTGAAAATGCAGATTTCACAAAGTTTGAAATAGAAAATATATCTAGTAAAGATTTTTTAAGGTTCACACCTACTGATGAATTTAAATTTGATGTTGATTATGATATTAAAACACTTCAATCTAAATTCAATTCGACTCTTACAGGTATTGGCACAAGTTCATTTGGATTAGCGAATATAAGTGGATCTGTTGTTGGTGTGGCAAGCACAACTGCAGCAGCAGGTATTACTTCATCAATTATATCAATAGCATCAACAGTCTCTGACAGTCTTTATGTCGCTACTCAGGTTACAGATACTGTGACTAATGAGATGAACTATGTTGAAACATTAATTGCTCACGATGGAACAGATACCTCTATGTCAGAGGCATTCTTTGATACAAATCAAGGATCATTTAGTTCTAATTTCATTGGTTCTTTTGGTGCTTCACTTTCAGGTGGTGTTTTATCTTTTGAAATTACTAATAAAGAACCAAACCCCATACGAGTAAGATCAAGTATAATTGGATTTGGTTCTACCGGAGCTGGTATTGGGACATATAGATTCTTAGCATCAGGTCAAGAGGATGGTGGTGAAAGAACACAACTTGTAGAGTCAAAATTTGATGAGCAAATAGGTATTAGCACGATTGCAACTCTCAGTAAAGATCTATTTCTTGGTTTGAAGGCGACTGCTCATGTTGCAACTGCTACATCTGAAGCATTACATCAAGTATTTTTAATTCATGATAACACTGATATTATTATAAACCAAAGTGAATTTTTATCTGTGGGTAGCACATCAGGTATTGGAACATTCCACGCTAGATTTGTAAGTGATGATTTTGTATTAGAATTTGTTCCTGATAATCAAAATGGAATTACAACTGTCAGATCTTTAAATGAAGTTTTCTATAAATTATCTGATGAAAAATCTCAATCAGGATTAGTGAATAATCCAGTGCCAATAGATATTGGAAAATTAACTCAAACAGGAGATATTGCTTTCTATAATGCAATTAATGGAAATAGAATTAACAGAAGAAATTTTGAATTAACAAGTAATAACACTCCAATTTTTGCTAAAACTTTTGATCCATCAAATACTTCTATGGTAAATTTTGGAACTGGTAAATTTACAATAAAAGATCATTTCTTCAGAACAAATGAAGAATTAATTTATACACCACAAGCATCGTTTGTAGGGGTGGGTTCAACACCTATGATGTACAAACCATCTTCAGGAAATATTGATACATTACCAACA
>MDTB01069047.1_pt1 | contig 11549 bp, 14 predicted proteins | sample 811161 | NCBI WGS metagenome assembly MDTB01 (sample SAMN05326650, study PRJNA326480) | marine metagenome | isolation source: seawater | place: Mediterranean Sea | collected 2009
GAGTAAAAAAACAAATTTAGAAGATATTGATGTGGAAGAATTAAAAGCACTTTTATTAGATCATGTTATTATAGATAGTAGTGTTCTATTTAAAGATTTAGAAAATACTATGAAAGATGGAGTAAATTTAATAGAAATTTTAGGTAATACAGTAGTAGAAATTTATGATGTTGAGATTTTTAATGGAATTATTCATGTAATAGATACTGTATTAATATCAAATCTTCCAAAGCCCAGTCCAACTCCTCGCCCAACACCTAAGCCAACACCTAAGCCAACTCCTAAGCCAACTCCTAAGCCAACTCCTAAGCCAACACCCAATCCAACACCCAATCCAACTCCTAAGCCAACACCCAATCCAACACCCAATCCAACTCCTAAGCCAACACCCAATCCAACTCCTAAGCCAACATCCAATCCAACTCCTCGTCCAACTCCTTTTCCAACATCTAATCCAACTCCTAAGCCAACATCCAATCCAACTCCTCGTCCAACTCCTTTTCCAACATCTAATCCAACTCCTAAGCCAACTCCTTTTCCAACATCTAATCCAACACCCAATCCAACACCCAATCCAACTCCTAAGCCTACACTTTCTCCCTTGTTAAATACTGCAACACTAACCATAAATCAATTACAAACTGCAGATTGGGTATTTACTTTAAAATATGATGATACTGTTTTAAAAAGTTTTGATAAATCATCTTTCCGCAATGATAAGAATAAAGAGTTAATATTTTTTGAAAATATTATGTATACATTAGATTTGACGTCTTCAGGAACAGAGAGTAGTCATCCTTTACATTTTAGTTCACAAGGTTATTCAGGGCTCCCATATGATATTACTAATTTAATAATACAAATTAATGACGATGAATATAATAAGATGAATGCATTAAGTCCAACTGTTCATTCATTAGAATTTAAACTTAATTCAAATATTTATAAAGGTGAATTTTATACAATATGTAGGCAGGAAGGGCATAAACGTATGGTTCAAAAAGGTGTAGTACTACCAAATCCATATGATACACTATGTAACATACAATATCGCAATATAGTAGGATATGGTACTGATAATATTGAAAAGCGTTGTAGTGATTTTTATGCGGGCGATAATTTGGGTAATTTAGCTAACCATTTTGAATATGAAGATTCCCGTAGAATGTGTAGATATCTATATGAAGTTGTTAATCCTAATAATCCTAATATTTGTCGTACAAATAAATGTGAATATGACGATAAAAAATGTTATTCTACCTAATATTATATATATATATAGTATATAAATGCATTATATATTAGATAAATTAGACAATATTGTTGGAATATTACATAGAAAAAATATATGTGAAGACCACTCATATTTATTTTATCATATTAAAACAAATACTTATAAAATATATACTTCAAATATATATAATTTAAAACTTATACCAAATAAATATGATTTAATAGTAATTGGTGCTGGTCCAAGTGGTATAGGTACAGTATATGAATATATGAAAGATAATCTTAATAAAAAAGTATTATTAATAGAAGAAGGACGTCCTGCAAGTGAATATAAGTATCTTAATGTTGATGAATGGAGTGAAGCATATGGGGATTCAAATAATACACAAAATTATAGAACTAATATTGTTGGATTACAAGTAGGAATGGGTCTAGGAGGTGGTACTTTACATTTTGGTTTGCAATATATTGAAGATAAGACACATTTTCCTCTTATAGATTTAAATAATCTACGTAATCGTTTGCATATTAAACAATATCAGTATGATGAAAATATTGTTTCTGATAATATGAAGGAGTTTAAATTATTTTTAGATAAGCAAATAAATTTTACAATAGATAATAATTATATATATGCTACTGGTGAAAAATATAATAAAAGAGTATTATATTCAAAGTTATTAGATAATTTTAATTCTAATTTAGATATACTAACATATTCTGAGGTTAGGTCTATGGATGAGAATGGTATAAATTTATATAATCATACATTTCAAGCTAATAATTATGTATTAGCTTGTGGAGCTTTAGGAACTCCAGAATTATTATTAAGAAATAATTTCATATCATCTGGTAACTATATATTGCATGATCATATAGGAATTACTCTATATTATCAAAAAAATAATTTTAATATGTATGATAAATATTATATATTAGGGCATTTACAAGCAAGAGCAAAAGATCTTAATTGGCAGGTATATTTTTCACTAATACCTGGGGCAGGATTTGAGGATATATTAGTAGTAACTTTTGCTACTAGTCGTTTATTAGATAATGTTAAAAAAGTAAATTTATCTTTAGATGAGAATAGTAATTTATTTATTAATAATTATAGTATGCAAGAAGATGGTACATATGGTTCATATAAAAAAATATTAAAACATGCATTTATGGAAATAAGTAAAGAATTAATAAATTTTGGATATAGTATAATTTCATTGCCTGATAACTTAAGTAAATTACCATTAGAACAATTGTATGAACAACTATTTCTAGCAGGGGCGGCAACTTCGATATATCATTATCAAGGAACACTAGCAGATAGAGTAGTTAGACCAGTAAAAAATACGGATAAATTTAATGATATAAATAATTTTAGATTAAATGGTCTTTCTAAAAAAATATTAGTAGCAGATTTATCTATATATGGAAATGATTTTCAACATTTCGGTTCAACAAGTGCTGTAGCATATGCATGTGGAACAACTTTGGGACATCTTTTAAAATCAGCTAAGCTATAGTTTAGCTTTAATTTTCTCTCTAAAACATTGGTCAATTTGATTTTTCCACATAGTTAATTGTTCTTTATCTATATTTGTTTGTTTAATAATTTCTAACATTTTGTAGTGATTATTCCACCTCCAAATATACTCTTCCAATTTTTCTAATTCAATCATATATATAATTTTAATTTATTTTTAAATTAATATTATTTACATATAGGACAGGTTTGATTTTTGTGATACCATTCTGTTATACATTCATGATGATAAGAATGTCCACATTCTAATGTAGTTATTTTTTCATCTACTTCAAATGTTGATATACATATAATACATTGTTCGGGTATATAATCTTTAATAGGATTATAAAGTTCTCCCTCTAATTCTATAGTATTTTTTTTTTTCTTCAGCTACTATTTGTAAATTATATTTTTTATATACAATTTTAATAAAAAATATAATAATAATGACTACTGATACAGATACTCCAATAAAAAGAAAATCTACATATGATATATTTTCATTATGTTTATGATCATCATCATCATTTATATCTTGATTATAATTATCATTATTAAAATTTCCAAATAATGTTCTCATCTACTTATCTTTTGTTTTTTTATCTTTAGGTTTAAATACTCCACATAGTTTATCTCCACAGTTATCAATATTAGCATAATCAGCTTTTTTAAATTTATTGTCATGAATATTCCATCGTCCTAGGTGTCTAATTGTAGGTTTAACAAATAAATCTCTCAAAAATCTCATATATATTTATTGCAATTTATATTTAATATTATTTTCTACAGCTAATTTAGTAAAATAGTTAGCATTCCAGTAAGATGTTATCATAATTATTGCCGCAGCACATTGTTGAGTTATATATCTAGCTTGTAGAATATACTGGTAACAAAAATAGCTTCCTAAAACACCAAAAGGTCCTCTAAAATAGGTATTAAGTAGTGCATTAGTGTTTTTTTCATCTTTTATGGAGAATTTATTTAATTTTACTAGCACTAAGAGGAAATAATCAATACCTCCAGGTATTCCGGTTGCAATAATAAGCAACCAAGATACTAATTGTGTATCAATATATAGCATAAGGGGACCACAGATAAATACCGAAGAAATATGATGAATAATATCTATTTGACTAAGTTTCCAGAATAATATATGATATATGTGAAGGGATATGGCTAAGTATAAGGTTTCATGATTATTTGTTTCTATTAAAATATAGTCTTGGTTAGAGAGAATATTGGTAAACTCTTTCCAAGATTGGATGGTAATAATTAAATTTGAAATACAATGTAATTGAAACCATTGAAGAGAGGTTCGTGGAATAGTATATGGTTGATAAATATATAAATAGTTAATTAAAGATAATAGATGATCAATAATACCTAGAATACCAAACCAGTAAAGCATATGTAATATACTTTTATAATTTTAAATTAATTAACAATAATCAAGTGTATAAAGTATAAGTAGTATTGCACCACAGGTGGTTACATTAGAAATAAATGGATAATAGGTAGTTCCGGTAGGAGGAAAGTGATAAATAAGTGTGGCTAATATAGTAAATATTAATAATATATAGCAGGCTAATTTAGTGAGTTCATAGTTTTCTTTGTAATATGAGTAATGAACAATAATAATAGGACAGATAATTTCAATAAGAATAACTATAATAATAGCTAAATGAAATAATGTTATAGGAAATTGTTTAAAAAGGGGTGATAGTTTAAATAATCGTTTGATAAAGCCTTTAACTACTTTATTAAAATGAAGTAGTTTATCTAGTCCAGCTAAAAAAAACATAAGACAAATAACAATAATACAAAAAGAGTACATTATATATTTATTCAAGAGAATATTGTTTGTTGCCTACGTAATAATTAACTTTATTACATATAAATCCTAAGGGATTTTTTACATGTTCATACACTGTTTCGACAAAGGTAATATGGTCAGCCATTTTTTCACAGTTTGCTTCAACATTTGTCTCTAATTTTTGTAAAATAAGATCTAATTTATTTTCAATACGAACTAATCTCTCTTCCATAATAAATAAAAAATATAAATCATCCATAAAAATATCGCAACTTTAAAAAATAGAGTTAGAATATGATTTTGGGAGATTACTTTGTGGACATTAAAGGGTATATAATAGGTTAATATGCATGATAAAACAAATATACAGCTTTGTATAATCCATTCAAATCTGGGTTTATAAACTAAAAAGTTAAGAAATCCAGTAAATAGTATGCGAGGTAAAATCTCTCCCTGCATCATGCCTATCAAGCTAGCAAATATGAGATTTTCACTAGTTAGAGGAATTTTAAATATGATTAATAATAGGAAAGGAATTAGAACACAAATTGTTCCATATATACTCCATTCCAATATATCAAAGAACTTGAATGTTAATTTCATATAAAATTGAACAATATAATAATTTTATAGTATTCAATTATGGAGAGATTGCATGATTTGGCAAATCAAAAGATTTATCATGATAATACAACGGATATATATTTGATTGCTGCAAGGCGGTACTCATTTTGGATGTTACATGAGAGATATCCAGAGAATAAAGCATTTAAACTAGATATTTTGGCTGAGATGGCCAAGGCGGATGAAGCAATTCGTCAGTTTGGAGAGGATAAGCAGGCTAAAATTCGTGAGGTAATTGCTTTATATGATTGGAAAGATAAGAATTATGGAACTTCAAAATAATTATATATATCATTTGGATAAAACTTTATTATGGGTTCAATCTATTCATGGCTAGGAACAATAACTATTTTCCTATTACTCAAGAAAAAATTAATATCTATACGGAGTACTTCTAGATGTTCTAGTTGTTCAATGACTTTTTTAACTTCGGCACTTTCAACTAAGCGGTCGCACATATCTTCATCTTGAATAAGTGTATCATTTTCTTCAACCAAGAGTTTGATTTTTTTTAGAGAGTTCTTTAATTTCGGCAAGTTGAGACTCAATAGTATTGCTATGTTGTTTTATAAAATTAGTTATCTCTTCATATTGGTGCCGATAGTTTTCTTTTTTAAGGCGTTGATTTATTTCAAGCCGTTCTTCGTATTCTCCACGGAGTTTTTCTAGATTTCTTTCAATATCATTTTTTTCATAATGAGTAAATTTATTAAGAAGATTAGAAAAGAACATATATTATATGTATATATAATAATATTTACCAAAATTTTAACTATTTAGCAAAACAAAATGGTCTACTTTTTGTTGTTATTATATAATATATTAACTATTATATTATTATATTATTTAAACAAATAATCTTTCAGTTATATAATGGTTTCAGGTGTTAATTTAGCGATTCTGGAAGTATATATTTTTTTTAAGTGTGCACAATTTATGAGAGATGATGCATCTATTCTTTTAGAAATGGACATAATTTCTTATTATTGGTTAATGTTTACAGTAATGACAGGTATATGGGAAGCATATTTTGTACAAAATAGGGTGATTGTAAAACAAATCTCTCAACAATTATTGAGAGATAATACACATGTATGGACAAATGATTATTCACTGGATACTTTACATCCTCGAAAGTTTGCTATGCAGTTTTATGCGGAATACGGAGGTTATGCAGATAGAGAGTACATGATAGTTAGAGATGATTGGAGCAGATTAATAGAGGGTACGCATGCATTTGTATGTGCAGGATTTTCGGGAGCAGGTATAGGATATATGATAGTATATAATTCTGTTCTCTCTCAAAAATGTGTATTAATTGCTATGTCAGCACAATGGATGAATAGTGTTTTATATATAGGGCAGTATATGATACAGATTCAAGAGAAGTATCATATAAATGAAGACCGTCCTCAATTTCCAACAGGTAAGTGGTTATTAGAGCGCCCATTTTTTTATATAAATGTATTATGGACAGTAATGCCAATGTATGTAATATGGATGAATTTATGAACCATAAGGCATATTTTTAATAGTGGTCCATTTATCTGAATCACCAATTTTATTTTGACATACTCGTCCACAAGCGGGTATTCCTTGTCCCCTAGGTGCAGCGTGTGCAGAAATGGTGAGGTCTTGCAATTTATTTTTAGTATGTAAATTAGGATTAAATGGTCTAGTTGTACCATTATAAAAGTCAGGTATCTCTGGTAATAATAAATATGCTAATAAACCGCCCCAGGGATATTTATAACCTGCTTCTTTTTTATCTCCCATAAATCTATCATATTCAAATGCCCAATTACCAACATTTGTAATATTATTTTTTTTTATATGTTCAGCAAGATCAGTTATATTCCATAACATTTTTGAGACATTTCCGTTTGCCCAGTCATCATTTGCACCACAACTATTAACTGATGTAAGTAATCCAACTTGATTATCAGCTAATTTATTTATAGATTGAAAACCTTTAAGAATTTTAAAAAGATAGTCTAAATCTCCTGGGAAGCCATCCCCTGCATTACTAGGTGGAGGTAATTCAAGATATCCTACATTACTTGGACCATTATTATACATTTGTGGATGAATCCATGAAAATTTATCCGGATTATCAAGCCACGGGCGATACATTCCCATTGGTCCAGCATAATCAAACCAAAACTCAGGTGCTAATGTAATAGTTGGTTTGGTTTTTCTAGGAATATTATTAATATCATCTCTAAGTTTTGCATGAGGAAATCCTGCTGCTTCTACATCAATATCTATACCATCAATGATATTATTTTTCAAAAGTTCTAATGCTTTTGGCCAATGTCCAGCTACACCCCCTACAGCTCCTTCGTGCCATGCTCCTCCTTGACCTCCAACTGATAGTATAACTTGTTTTTTTCTACTCCATGGGTCTGGTATGCTTTTCCATGTTTGAATCCATTGAGGAATTTCAGTATGGTCATTATATCTACCGATTGCGCCGCCAGGTCCTCCTTCACCAAAGAATGCTAATATAAGAATATTATAATAATCTGGTACATAACCATTTTCTTTGGTTTCAGGTGGTTCCCAACTTGGAGCATAGTCACAAGTTTTGTTACAACAACCGGCCATTCCTACAAAAGAATATATATTGGGTAGAGAAGAATATCCTTTTTTACATTTGCATGTGCCATTTTCGCAAACAGTAAGTTCATTATCTTTACATTTAGTATCAGGACATAAGTTGCACTTTTTGCTACTATTGGCTTTGTAGCAATTATTACAAGTGCCTTTGCAAGTATTATTATTAAATACACATCCTGGTCCACCATTACATTCAGAAAGTTGAGATGGTTTAGATATATTACATATATCTCCTTCCCAACATGAAGTACATTTGCACTTAAATTCTCCTGTAAATTTACCAGATGAATTTTTACTAGCTTGACATGTTCCATTATTCATGCAGGGATTATCTTTACATGGATTATCTCTTATATATGTACAATTATAACCAGGAACAGGTGCAAGATTTACGCAATGTTCTTGTGTACATTCTCTATGCCATGAGCATCGTTCTTGACACCACTCTTTGTTTTCGATTGGAGGGCTGCCGTCAGGATATATGCATCTTCCACTATCCTCACTATCATCAATATATTCTGAATTACTACAATCATTACCACTACATTGTAATAATAAATTGTCTGGTTCACAACTCCCTTTTACATATGGTTCTTCATTTGGAACACATATATGTTCTTTATTATTAAATTTATTGGGTACACAAGTACATCCATTCCTACATATAATATCTTTATTATTACATGATTTATATGCAGTAGTTTGCGCAGGAGTTAATGGAGCAATAGGTTTTACAAGAATATATTTATATTTAATATACCATTTATATGTAGTAGAACTATTTACTAATAGTGAATATTCATCTATATTATTAATAGTACTCTTTGAAGTTATTGAATTATTTTCAACAAATTCACACATATAATTAATTTTTTTACAGATTATATTATTAAAAAAATAATATCCTAAATAATTACTACTAGAATCTACACTAATAATAATAGAATAATTTTCAAGCATATGTCTTTTATGTTTAGTTATAATATGTTTATTAACATAATTAAATAAACCAGTAAAATTTACTTTTTCATTTGTATTATTAGATGAAATATAATATGTTTGTTCCATTATATATATTATATATATATATATAAAATTAGTTACTAAAAAAAATGGTCTAATTTATTATATTTAGTATCTAAATATAATTTATTATAGTCATTATATTCACTTGGTAAATGAATTCTTTTATGGATAATATCTTTAAATTCTTTATATTTTAACGGATTATTTGTAATAATATTAATTTTTTTAATATAAAGTGATTGAATGATTTCGTATGCAATATTATAATTGCGATTATCAACTGGCATACCAATTTTTAAATTAGCCTCGATTGTATCAATATGTAATGTATTTTGTAGATTATATGCTTTAATTTTGTTAATTAATCCAATGCCTCTTCCTTCATGTCCGCCAACATATATAATTACTCCAAATCCATTATCTGTAATATATTTAAACGCGCTTACAAATTGTTGATAGCAATCACAGTGTAAAGAATGTAATATATGTCCAGTAAAGCATTCAGAATGAATTCTTACAGGTACAACTGATTTATTATCAATATTTCCATATATAATTGCAGTATGTATGAAATTATCGTATTTTGATTGATATACTTTACATAATACAGGAATCGGTTTATTTAAAATATTTATATTTAAATTACTTGATGCAACATTATAAACATTAATAGTTTTATGTAATTTGAATCCATTAGTATTTTTATAATTAATTATGTCTTGAATATTAATAATAGGAATATCATGTTTATTGGATAGCTCTATATAGTCGGAATATTTCATTACTGTTCCATTAGGATTCATTAATTCAGTTATAGTAGCAACAGGAATTAAGTTACAAATTTTACACATATCGATAGATGCTTCAGTATGTCCTTCTCTAGAATGAACCCCATTTTCTTCTGCAATTAATGGAAAGATATGTCCTGGTTTACTAAATTTGGTTTTACAAATATTATTATTACTAAGTGCTTTTGCGGTTAAACTTCTATCATATGCACTAATACCAGTGCTTCCATTATTATAATCACAAGATATGGTAAAATTAGTATTTTTGATATCGGTATTATTATTGGTCATTAGTGATAAATCTAATTGAATAGCTCTATTTTTTAATAATGGACAACAGATTATTCCGCTGCCATGTAATAAAAAAAATGTCATAATATCAGATGTTATAAATTCACTAGCAATAACTAGATCAGCTTCGTTTTCTCTATTAATGGAGTCAGTTATAATAATAAATTTTCCATGTTTAAAATATTCTATAGCTTTTTCCATAAATATAACTATTAGATATATTTATATAGTAGTTATATGCATATAAATTAAATTAGAATAAAATTGAATAGAATTTAAATTTATTAGAGTAATTATTTTAATGGATGAAGTATTTAGAGCATCAGATAAATATATTAATAAAAGATGTGGTTTGCATATTGAAGAGTATCAAAAAAATATAGATGGGTGTATGTGTGTAGATAAGAAAACAAAATGTGCAAAACATAAACATATTACAAAAGAAGAATATTTACAAATAGTATCAAAAATTATAAATGAATTTCTAGAAAATGGTTTTGATAAAGTAATAGAACGATATCATCCTAAATATGATAATATAAAATTATATAATAGTCTAAAAGAAAAAAAAGTAAGTATAAAAAAGATTACAGCTCAAGTATGTAGTGATTCAAATAAAATTATAAAAGCTGCAATGTATAAACATTTTTATAATGTAAAAGATTTTAAAGGCATAAATTATAAATCATTGTGGAATCGTGAGATATTAGAAAAAGCATTTAATAAAAAGTTGTCTGCTACTAAATTTAAACCAGATATACCAAAAGGGCAGGGTGAAACAATATTTACAAATATTTTTGAAATTTTAAAAAGGATTAAACATACTAGAGTAACAATTTATTCTCCATTAATGACTAAATGTATTTTAAAAGAATTAGAATGTAAAACAGTATTTGATCCATGTATAGGTTGGGGTGGAAGAATGGTAGGTACGTGTTCTATTGAAGGAGAATATATAGGGTGTGAGCCATATACTGCTACATATAATAGTTTAAAAGATATAATAAAAGAATTAAATTTGAAGAATGTGACAATATACAATTGTCCGGTAGAAAATAAATTAGAAGAGTTATCTAATAAAAGATTTGATTGTTGTCTTACATCACCTCCTTATTATAATTTAGAAGTATATTGTGATGAAGATAGTCAGTCTATTAATAAATATAATACTTATGAAGATTGGTTAGATAAATTTATTGAACCAATTATTAAATATGTAACAACTTATTGTGATAAATATAGTTGTTGGTCAGTTAAAAATTTTAAAACGGATAAACAATATAATTTATATGATGATATTGTTAATTTACATAAAAAGTATGGTTGGGAATATGAGACAGAATATTTTATAAAAAAGAATAATAAAACAGAAAAGAAGGCTATAGGAGATGTAACATATATTTTTAAGAATCCTAAATTACAGTAATTCTAGTTATGAACTACGATGATAATATTCTCTTTGCGTTTTTTTCTAAATTATATATATAATGTTAGAAGAAATTATAAGAAAATACAATTTAGTATTAAATACGCGTGATAAAAAATATGTATCTTCTAATAATTATACTTTAATTGTTAATAATAATGAATATTATCTTATTAAATATAAAATTAATACAACATGTAAAAA
>MDTB01041839.1_pt1 | contig 11546 bp, 9 predicted proteins | sample 811161 | NCBI WGS metagenome assembly MDTB01 (sample SAMN05326650, study PRJNA326480) | marine metagenome | isolation source: seawater | place: Mediterranean Sea | collected 2009
AACTCTATTAAAAAAATACTAATAGTACATAGCTCCAATGATAATTATGGGTCTAGTAAAATTTTAATTTCAGTGGTTGATATTTTTATTAAAAATGGATATGATATTTATTTGATGTTGCCTAATAATGGGCCTTTGAATGATAATCAAATAATCAAAAAAACTAATCTAACAATTTTAAATCTTGGAGTTTTTAGAAAAAAATATTTCACCATTCTTGGTTTGATTAACCGTCTTTATTTTATAATTAAATCATTACTTTTTATTAAAAAATTTTTAAAAAAGAATCAAATTGATTTGGTTTATACAAATACTTCAACAATTATAAGTCCAGCAATTGCAGCTAAATTAGCTGGAAAACCATCGATTTATCACATTCACGAAATTCCGTATGGTAACTCTATTTATTCAAAATTTATGGCAAATTTTCTAAATCATTTTGCAGATGATATAGTATCAGTTTCTAATGCTGTTAATAAATTTTGGTTAAGTAAAGGAATAATTAGTAATAAAATTAAAATAATTTACAACGGATTTAAATTGAGCTCAAGGCCAACGAAAAAAATAATTACAAAAAAAATAATTTTTACCTCAATATCTCGAATAATACCATACAAAGGACATATGTTAATGATTGATATTTTTGAAAAGATTTGTAAAAATAATAGTAATATACACCTACAAATAATAGGGGACACATTACCTGAATATCAAGACTATTTAATTGATTTAAAATTTAAAATTAAAAAAAAAGGTCTTAGTAATAATATTTCATTTTTAGGTTTTAGAGATGATATTATGAAGATACTTCAAAATTCTTCTTTTTTTATTCATACCCCAATTTCACCTGATCCATTACCGACTGTTGTTTTTGAATCAATTATGAATCGAACACCGGTTATTACTAATGATTTAGGTGGTGCATATGAAATATTGAATAATGGAAGAAATGGCTTAATAATTATCAATAATGATATTGAACTATCATCTCAGTTAATTATCAATTATTTAAAAAACAACACAAAACAAGCTTTAAACGTAAACAATGCATATGAATACGTAAAAAGTAATTTTAATTATAATAAATTTGAAAATAAAATTAAATCAACAATCAATAGATATGCCTGAAATTAAAATGGTTGACTTAAAAAGTCAATACGAAAAAATAAAAAAAGATATAAATAGCAGCATTAACCATAGCCTAGAATCAACTATGTTCATTAATGGACCAGTAGTTAGTGAATTTACTGAAAATTTAAGCAAATACTTAAATGTTAAACATGTCATTCCTTGTGCTAATGGAACAGACGCATTACAAATATCTCTTATGTCTTTAGATCTTTCTCATGGTGACGAGGTTATATGCCCAGCCTTTACTTACATAGCTACTGCTGAAGTAATTGCTCTTCTTGGTTTAAAACCTGTTTTGTGTGATGTTGATTCAGATATATTTAATATTAAATTAGAAAACATAGAAAAACTAGTTACAAAAAAAACTAAGGTAGTTATTCCAGTTCATTTATACGGACAATCTGCTGATATGGAAAATCTAATCGAATACTGTAAGAAAAAAAATATTTATGTAATTGAAGATAATGCTCAAGCCATTGGTGCCACGTATACTTTTAGTAATGGAAGCAAAAAATCTACTGGAACAATAGGTGACATTGGTACCACATCTTTTTTTCCATCAAAAAATCTTGGATGTTATGGTGATGGGGGAGCAATTTTTACTGATAATGATTTAATTGCCTCAAAAATTAAAATGATTGCAAACCATGGTCAGGAAAAAAGATATTACCATAAGTTAGTTGGATGTAATTCCAGACTAGATGCTTTACAAGCCGGAATACTTAATGTTAAGTTAAAACATCTAAATACATATAATAATAATAGAAAAAAAATGGCTGACAAATATGATGAAGCATTTAAGAACATAATTGAATTGAAGACACCTGTACGTGCTAAATATTCAACTCATGTTTTTCATCAGTACACCCTGAAAATAAATAATGATAGAGAAAAGTTTATTAGATTTTTAAATGAAATGAATATTCCATCAATGATTTATTATCCTTTACCAATTTACAAACAGGATGCATTTAAAAGTTTTTTTAAAAATGACTTTAAAATTGATAATGTCGAAAATTTATGTAATGAAGTGATTTCATTACCTATACACTCTGAAATAGAAAATTCATCACAGGATTATATTATAGAGCAGGTTCAAAATTATTTCAAATAGTGAATAAAATAAATTTATCAATAATTGGTAGTAGAGGATACCCCTATGTATACAGTGGATATGAGACATTTGTCAAGGAACTTTCTGAAAGGTTGATAGATAAAAATTATTCTGTAAAAATATACTGTCATTCAAAACTATTTAAAAAAAAGCCTAAAAGATTAAATGGTATTGAATTAATTTATACTCCGTCATTAACCAACAAATATTTTTCTCAAATATTTAATTCTTTTTTTTCTTTCTTACATGCTTGTTTTTCAAACGCTGACATTATTTTAGTTGTTAATACTGCCAATGGTATTTTTGGAATTCTAACAAAAATATTTAGAAAAAAAACTGTAATAAATGTAGATGGGTTAGAATGGAAAAGACCAAAGTGGAAAGGTTTTGGTAGATATTATTTTCTTATATCTACCAAACTTGCTATAATTTTTTATGATCAGTTAGTAACGGATTCTGAGGAAATGAAAAAGATTTACCAAAAGAAATTTAATAAAAATTCAACATGCATAGCATATGGTGAAACACCAAAGACATCAAATAAAAAAAAGTTAATTGAAAAATTTAATTTAAAAAAAAGAGGGTTTTATTTGATTGTTGGAAGGTTAATACCCGATAACAACTCCGATTTAATTATTAAAGAATTTATAAAAACAGAAACTGATAAAAAATTAGTTATTGTAGGTGATGTCCCATATTATGACAAATTTGCAAATGATGTTAAAAAAATTAAAGATTCTAGATTACTGTTTACAGGTTATATTAAGGATCAACATTTACTTAATGAAATGTATCATAACTGTTATGCATATATTCATGGACATGAATTTGGAGGTACTAATCCAACAATGATTAATGCTCTAGCTTGTTCTACTGCAATATTAGCATTAGAGACAAAGTTTAATGAGGAAATGTTACAAAACTATAAGTATGGGATGTCTTTTACCAAAGAAAATAATTCATTGAAAGAGTTGATAAATTATGGTGAGGATAATAATTCAGTCATGAACAATTATAGATCAAAGTCACAAATGGGTATTACTGAAAAATATAATTGGGAAAAAATTGTAGATCAATATTCAAATTTATTTAAAAAAACAATAGCTAATTGAAAGGTATTTGATATTGAATTTTAGCACTTAAATGAAAATTAGAAATATCTCTTCCTGGTTGATAATAAGCCTTTTCTGATTCAACTAATTCCCATTGATAATTTAAACTTCTTACAAAAACTAAATTAATTGAAGTAAGAAAATTTTTAATTTGTTTTTGAAAATTAAAATGTAAGTTATAATCCTTCCACATGCGTCTGAAATCCTGAGAGTCCTCAAAAGCTAAATAATAGAAATCGTTATCTTGATCAACTATTTCAAAAGAAAATCCAATTTTTTTAAGACCATCAAATTTTGATATTGAAAAAAAATGAGAATTACTTCCTGGACCAATACTTGCGCCAATTATCTCACCATAATTAGTATATCCTTGATAAACATTATAATGTCTGTACCATGAGTCTGCATTTCTTACAAGCCTGCCAGCAGTTTGTTCTAATTGAGTCCATTCCCAATTAAAAAGAATATTATTTTTTTTAAAATACTTTTGTAATCCAACTGTAACTCCTCTTGCATGGTCTGTATCAACTAACAAATCTCTGATGTTTTGTTTGGCATCATTATACGCAAATTCTGTATAAAATTCAGCATTAGAGTCTTCCCAAATCCATCTAAAGTAAATACTTGCTGCCTGATCAGTTTGAGCCTCTAAATCTGATGATAAATCATTTTTTCTAAATAAATTTTGAAAGACAGGAAAGTATGTTGGACTACCATTCATCCAGTAATATTTTTTCTCAACAAGTGCACTATACATTTGCACCCACCTTGTTAAACCAATTGAAAATCCATTAATAAATTTTGGAGAGTATATAAAATTTAATCCTTGAAAGTATCTCCAATCATTAGTCTGTCCTAATTGATTTATTTTTGGAACATAAAGAGTTTGACCACCGTAAGTTCTATCAATCATAGGAGGCGTATACCCTGAGCTCTCTAATCTTCCACTTACTAGTTGAAACTCAAAATTTCCAATTTTAGTTTTTATTGGTTTATTTGAATTTAAGGTAATATGCTTAAAACCACGAGCATTATTGCTCATCATGATTCCATTTCTCATAGATGGTCCCCACCAAAGGTTTTCATTTGAAATACCTAAACTTAAATTTTTCCAATTCAGTTTTATGTATGATTGACCAATTAGTCCTCCCCCATATTTTTTTTCACCAAATCTTTCTGGAATATCAACAGTATTCCATAATTGATATCTTTTGGCCCAAATAATATCATAATGACCATCCCAAAACCCTTCATAATTTCTGTTTTCAGCATATAAGTATTCTGGATTTATATTTATTGTTAGTGGACCATATTTCATGTAAATTCCAAAACTAAATAGGTGTTGATATCCTCTATTTGGAATCATACTTCCGTTATTTCTATTATATGGGTGATGAGAATTAAAATCGAATATGAAAGTCGGAGGTAATAAGCGAATTTCTCCTTTTTTTGAGAAGGATAAAATTTTTGGATAAAAAGATTTTAATAATTTATTATTAAAAGTGTTTTCTGATAAATTAATGGGGAGTTGACTAAAAGAATAATCAATTTTAGTTTTTTCAACCAATTGAATAGTCCTTAAATATTCAATTAATTCATTATTGTTGAGACTGATTGTTTGTGAATTTAATTTAATAATGAAAAATAATAACAGTAAAAAATTAAGAAAGTTCTTTTTAATCATTCATATTTAATTATTCTTATACTTAAGTTATCAATAGACCAGCTTTCATCACATTTTTGTTGTGGGATACCATCTTTATCAATAGCATTTGGCTGGTATAGTTCATCACTCATCTTAATGACTATTGATTTGCCTTTATGTTTTAATCCCTTTTCTATTTTATATAATGAAGTTGGTCCTCCAAAAAAAGAATTACTGCATAATGCTGGTAAATTTGTTTCTATACTTCCAATTGTAGGATTATTTAGTGATGGAAAGTCTTGAGGATATGATTGCCTTAAACAATAATTTGGATAACAAACACTATTAGAAAATGTTGTTTCAAATCTATTTGATGATGAATCAGAATGAAGAGACATATAGGGGTCAATTTCTAAAATCCATTTATCAGGCTTGTCATTATTTGAAAAACCATTAGCATTTCCATCCCAAGAGCCATGAATATATAGTTCAAATGATATAAAAATATAATCATGATCATCAACATCATCGATATGTAGAATAAAACCATCATTATTATAGTTGCCTAATATTTTTGAGTTATTAAAATTGATTAGGTTACCACCATCAATTTTAGTTAAATTATCACTTTCAAAATCATTGAAATATACCTGTTCATCAAAAGCAATTTTTGGATAGGAGCATGAATTAAATACTAAGATTATAAAAAATAATATATAAAAATTATGGTTTTTCATCTCATATAAATCTATGAATTATTATTAAATTCCTTAATAAAATACTTAGATGTTTTCACTAACCCCTCATTTAAACTTGTTTTAGGTTTCCATCTTAACTTTTTTATTGCTAAGTCGATGTTAGGCTTTCTTTTTAATGGATCGTCTGTAGGTAGTTTTTTGAATATAATTTTCTTATCATAATTGAATAGCTTTTTAAAAATATTAACTAAATCTTTAATTGAAATTTCATAATCATTACCTAAATTAATTGGTTCGGAATAATTAGAGTTTAAAAGTTTATATATACCCATAACCATATCATCAATAAAACAAAAAGATCTTGTTTGAAGTCCATTACCATACACAGTTAAATTTTTATTAGAAAGTAATTGACTAAAAAAATTTGGTATAACTCTACCATCATCAAATTTCATTCTTGGCCCATAGGTATTAAATATTCTTGCAATTCGAATTTGTAATCCATGATATCGTTTGTATGTATAAGTTAATGTTTCTGAGAATCTTTTTGATTCATCATAAACTGCTCTTGGACTTATTGTGTTAACATTACCAAAATAGCTTTCATTTTGAGGGGACATTAAGGGATTACCATAAATTTCTGAGGTTGAAGCTATAAGAATGATTGATTTCTTTTTTACAGCTAAATCTAGCAAATTTTTAGTTCCAATAGTTATGCTGTTAATTGTGTCAAAGGGAATTTTTTCAAAATTTATTGGACTTGCTGGTGAAGCAAAATTTAAGATGTAATCAATTTCATGTTTTATATTTATAGATTTGGTAATATCGTGTTTTTTAAATAAAAAATTTTTATTTGTCAAATTATGAGAAATATTGGACAACCTGCCAGTTGAAAGATTGTCAAGACCTATAACAAAAAAATTTTTTTTTTAAAAAAAAATCACACAAGTTAGAACCAATAAAACCAGCTGCTCCAGCTATTAATATTTTTTTCATTTAATGTAAAGTTATTTAATTTTTCAATTAAAATTAATTATGTTTGCACTGTAAGAATTTATGAGTAATTACTCATTTATTTTTCTTTAATTATTTCAAAATTAAATTGTTACTAATTCAGCGAAGCTATGGATAATGATTCAAATAAAATTGGTATTGTAGGACAAGGCTTTGTTGGTAATGCAATCTTCCAGAAGTTTAAAAAATATTTTCCAATTTTAACTTTTGACCTAAAGCCTCAATTATCAAATTCAACTTTTGATTCTATTTTAGAAAATTGTTCTATTATTTTTGTTTGTCTTCCTACACCAATGAATGAAGATGGATCCTGTAATATTACCATTGTTGAAGATGTACTTGATACTATTAATAAAAAATCAAAATCTATTGTTGTTGTAAAGTCAACAGTTTTACCTGGCACTACTGATGAGTTTAATATTAAATTTAAAAATATTGATGTAGTATTTAATCCAGAGTTTTTAACAGAACGTAATGCTGTTGAAGATTTTAACAATCAAAAAAGAATTATTTTAGGTGGTCCAAGACCAGCAACAACTGAACTTAAGCAAATTTACGCAAAAGTATTCCCAAACGCTTACATTATTAAAACTGGTTCTACACACGCAGAATTAGTGAAATATTTTACAAATTGTTTTTTAGCCAGTAAAGTTTCATTTGCAAATGAGATGTATGAACTTTCAAATGCATTAGGTCTTGATTATGATAAAGTTGTTGAATATTCAATTTTAGATGAAAGACTTGGAAGATCTCATTGGTCTGTTCCAGGTCCTGATGGAGATATGGGTTATGGAGGTCATTGCTTCCCTAAAGACTTATCTGCAATAATTAAATTAACAGAAAAATTTGGAACTACTAATAATGTTCTTAAATCCGTTAGAAAAACTAATGATGAATTAAGAAATAATAGAGATTGGGAAAATATGAAAGGAAGAGCAATAATATAAAACATATAAATGAGTTATTTATTTACATCAGAGTCAGTAAGTGAAGGGCATCCGGATAAGGTTGCTGATCAGATTAGCGACGCATTAATTGATAATTTTTTAGCTTTTGATCGAAATTCAAAAGTAGCTTGTGAAACTTTAGTTACTACAGGACAAGTTGTTCTTGCAGGGGAAGTAAAATCTGATACTAATCTTGATGTTCAAAAAATTTCAAGAGATGTAATCAATAAGATAGGATACAATAAAAGTGAATATATGTTTGATGGTAATTCATGTGGAGTATTTTCTGCGATTCATGAGCAATCCTCTGATATTAATCAAGGCGTTGAAAGAAAAAACCCAGAGGATCAAGGTGCTGGAGATCAGGGTATCATGTTTGGATATGCTTGTAATGAGACTAAAGATTATATGCCATTATCACTAGATCTATCGCATAAAATTTTGATAGAGCTAGCTGATTTAAGAAGAGAAAATACTCAGATTACTTACCTAAGACCTGACTCGAAATCACAAGTGACTCTACAGTACTCCGATGATAATAAACCTGAAAAAATTATTGCAATAGTAATTTCCACTCAACATGATAATTTTGATAATGAAGATAAAATGTTATCAAAAATTAAGCATGATGTCATTTCAATTTTAATACCTAGATTATTAAAAAAATATCCAGATTATGAAAAATTTTTTAATGATGAAATTGAATATCATATTAATCCTACTGGAAAGTTTGTGATTGGTGGTCCTCACGGTGATACTGGCTTAACTGGAAGAAAAATCATAGTTGATACATATGGAGGTAAAGGTGCTCATGGTGGTGGTGCTTTTTCAGGAAAAGACCCCAGCAAAGTAGATAGAAGTGCTGCATATGCAACAAGACATATTGCAAAAAATCTTGTAGCTGCAGGTGTTGCTGATGAATGTTTGGTTCAAGTTAGCTATGCTATTGGAGTAGCTAAACCTATGGGTATTTTTATTGATACATTTGGAACGTCAAAACTTTCTATTGATGATGGGGAGTTAGCTAAAATAGTTGAAGAAATTTTTGATATGCGTCCCTACTTTATTGAAAAAAGATTAAAATTAAGAAATCCAATTTATTCTGAAACAGCAGCTTATGGACATATGGGAAGAAAATCCGAATTTGTTACTAAAACTTTTTACTCACCCAATGGTGAATCAAAAACTTTAGAGGTAGAACTATTCACTTGGGAAAAATTGGATATGGTTGAAAAAATTAAATTAAAATTAGAATTATAAAATATGAGTGATAAAAAATATATTCCTTTTAAAGTTAAAGATATTTCCTTGGCTGAATGGGGTAGAAAAGAAATTAGATTAGCTGAAGCAGAGATGCCAGGTCTTATGTCTCTTCGTAAAGAGTATGGTAATTCAAAGCCTCTCAAAGGTGCTAGAATAGCTGGATGTCTTCACATGACTATACAAACTGCTGTTTTAATTGAAACTCTTGTTGAGTTAGGGGCAGACGTTACGTGGAGCTCTTGTAATATATTTTCAACTCAAGATCATGCAGCAGCAGCGATTGCGGCAGCTGGCATCCCAGTTTATGCATGGAAAGGAATGAACGAAGAGGAATTTGAATGGTGCATTGAACAAACTGTATTTTTTGGTGAAAATAAAGAACCTCTTAACATGATATTAGATGATGGAGGAGATTTAACCAATTTAGTCCTTGATCATTATCCAGATCTAGTTGATGGAATTAAGGGTTTATCTGAGGAAACAACGACTGGAGTTCATAGATTATATGAAAGAGTTAAGAATGGAACTTTACCATTACCAGCCATTAATGTTAATGATTCTGTTACTAAATCCAAATTTGATAATAAATATGGATGTCAAGAAAGTGCAGTAGATGCAGTAAGAAGAGCTACTGACATTATGATGGCAGGTAAAAGAGTAGTAGTCGCAGGATATGGAGATGTTGGAAAAGGAACTGTTGCTTCTTTTTCTGGCGCTGGCGCTATAGTTACTGTTGTAGAAATTGATCCGATTTGTGCTCTCCAAGCTTCCATGGATGGTCATGAAGTTAAAAAAATGAAAACAGCAATTGAAAATGCAGATATAATTGTAACAGCAACTGGGAATAAGGACATATTAAAAGAAGAACATTTTAGATTAATGAAGGATAAAGCAATTGTTTGTAACATTGGCCACTTTGATAATGAAATTGATATGGCATGGTTGAATAAAAAATATGGTCATACTAAGGATGAGATTAAACCTCAAGTTGATTTGTATAATATTGATGGAAAAGATATAATTGTATTAGCTGAAGGCAGATTGGTTAATTTAGGTTGTGCAACAGGTCATCCTAGTTTTGTAATGAGTAACTCTTTTACAAACCAGACATTAGCACAAATAGAATTGTGGTTAAATGCTGATAATTATGAAAATAAAGTATATATGCTTCCTAAGCATTTAGATGAAAAAGTTGCTAAACTTCACCTAAACAGACTAGGAGTTGAGCTCGAGGAATTGAATGAGGATCAAGCAGATTATATTGGCGTTAAAGTTCAAGGACCTTTCAAACCAGATTATTACAGGTATTAGATAAATGAAAAAATCTTTATTGAGCAAAATTGAGAAAAACAATGAAGTTGTTGGTATCATAGGATTGGGTTATGTTGGATTGCCATTAGCAGTAGAATTTGCAAAAAATAATGTCTCTGTCATTGGTTTTGATGTAAGCTCAGAAAAGATAGATACTTTAAAAAAAGGCTTAAACTACATTGATGATATTGAAGAGGAAGATTTTAAAAATGCAATTAGTAAAAAATTTAATTTCACAAATGATTTTTCAAATTTGAATATTTGTGATGCTATTATAATATGTGTACCAACTCCTTTAGATAAATTCAAAAAACCCGATATGAGTTATATAGAAATAGCTTGTAAAAATATATCAGAGCATATGACATCAGATACATTTATTTGTCTTGAAAGCACTACATATCCAACAACCACCGAAAACTTTATTCTTCCAATCATTGAAAGTAATAGTGACTTTATTCATGGAACAGATTTCTGGTTGGCGTATTCACCAGAAAGAGTTGATCCAGGTAATAAGTTATTTAAAACTCATAATACTCCGAAAGTAATTGGTGCTATTTCTAAATATGGATTAAAAATAGGTAAACTTTTATATTCAAAATGCATAGAAAAAATATATGAAGTTAGTTCACCTAAAGTTGCGGAAATGGTTAAAATTCTTGAAAATACATATAGATTAGTAAATATAAGTCTGATTAACGAGTTAGCATTATTATCTGGTAAAATGTCAATTGATATTAATGAAGTCATAGATGCTGCAAAAACTAAACCTTTTGGTTATCAGCCCTTTTATCCTGGACCAGGAATTGGTGGCCATTGTATTCCTCTTGATCCATTTTATTTGGAATATATTGCAAAAAAGTACGATTTTGATTTAAAAATGATTGAGACTGCAGGACACATCAATATGAGAATGCCGCATTACATGTATATAAAAATTGCAACTGCATTAAATATAAATTCAAAATCTGTAAATAATTCTAAAATTTTATTTATGGGTGTTGCATATAAATCCGACATCTCTGATGAAAGAGAATCTCCTGCACTAAAAATAATTGATAAAACTATATCAAAAGGCGCTATTGTTTCATACTCTGATCCATTTGTTAAAGAGATAGTTACCCCTAATAAAAATGAATTAAAAAGTTTAAATTTTGATAAAATAAAATTTAATAATTATGATTGTGTTGTGATTACAACTGCTCATTCTTTGTTTGATAAAGATTTGATTTTTAAAAAATCCAATTTAATTGTTGATCTAAGAAATTATTATTCAATTAATTCCGATAAGATTTTTAAACTATAAAAAAT
>MDTB01219467.1_pt1 | contig 11546 bp, 14 predicted proteins | sample 811161 | NCBI WGS metagenome assembly MDTB01 (sample SAMN05326650, study PRJNA326480) | marine metagenome | isolation source: seawater | place: Mediterranean Sea | collected 2009
ATTAGTTGTAGCTAGAGCAAGAAAAATACAAAGATTTTTATCTCAACCATTTTTTGTTGCAGAAGTATTTACGGGGTCTCCAGGTAAATTAGTTGATTTAGATTCAACAATAAAAGGTTTTGCTGCTATTTGTAAAGGTGATTACGATCACTTACCTGAGGCTGCGTTTTATATGGTAGGAACCATTGAAGAAGCGATTGAAAAAGCTGAAAAAATGGAGAAAGAAACAGCAGCTTAATGAGTGATGAATTTAAAACTGAAATAGTAAATCCTGAAAGATCTTTTTTAGTAAAACAAGACGTTACAGAGGTGATTGTTCCTGCTTTTGAGGGTGAAATGGGGATACTTAAAGACCATATATCTATAATTTCATTTTTAAAGCCAGGTATAATTAAATTATTATCAAAATCAGGCAATGAAAGCTATTATGTAGAAGATGGAATTTTAGAATTTAAAAATAATAATTTGTCAATTCTTACTAGCTCTATTTTTAATTTAAAAGAGATAGATAAAGATAAATTGCAAAATTTACTTAAAGATGCAGAGGAAGAAATAAATAAAAAAGAAATGAATGATCAATCAAGATTTTTAATTGATCAAAAAATTGAGGTTTTGAAATCTCTTAATTAATTATTTCTTTAATCTTTTCTTTTAATTCTTTATATACGTGAAGCTTAAAGTCTACAGCAACATTTGTAATTGAGTCTAAGTCTATCCACTTCCACTCTAAGAATTCAGGTTTATTTGTTTTAATATTTATATCTTCATCATTACCTAAGAATCTCATTAAAAACCATTTTTGTTTTTGACCTTTATATTTACCTTTCCATATAATACCCAGTAAATGATCTGGAAGTTCATAGGTCGTAGTGCCATTTATTTCTTGAATTAGTTCGACATTTTTAATACTTGTCTCCTCTTCTAATTCTCTATAAGCAGCAGTTAAAAAATCTTCTCCCTTATCAACGCCTCCCTGAGGCATTTGCCAAAAGTTTTTAGGATTATCAATCCTTTTTGCGACAAAAACTTGGTTTTTATTGTTTAAAACAACAATTCCAACTCCGGATCTTAGGGGTAAATTTTGAAATTTTTCTTCCACTTTAGCCGTTGAATAATTTAATTGCGTAACTTAATTGATTATCAGTATCAGTTTTAATTCTAAATTCTTCTGTTTTTTCTGTTATTTCAATGTCAGGCGATACACCAACCTCAGAAATAGATTTTCCTGATGGAAGGTAGTATTTAGCAATAGTTAATCTTATTGCCCCTTGGTTCTTCAATGGTATTATAGATTGTACAGACCCCTTACCAAAACTGTTTTCACCCAACAAAATTGCTCTTTTGTGATCTTTAAGAGCACCAGCGACAATTTCTGAGGCCGAAGCAGACCCATAATTAATTAACACAATTAATAATTTTCCATTTGTTAAATCTCCTTTTTTAGCAAACCATCTCCTGTTTTCAGATGTCTTTCTACCTTTTGTTGAAACTATTTCACCATTATCTAAGAAAAAATCAGAAATTGTTATTGCTTGAGAAAGTAGGCCACCGGGATTGTTTCTAAGATCTAGAATGTAACCTTTGATATCATTATTTTTCTCAAACTTTTTTATTTGCTTTTCAATTTGTGTATCACTATTTTCATTAAAAGAGGTTAATCTTAAATATCCAATATTTTTTTCTAATATATCAGCTTTCACTGATTGGATTTGAATAATTTCCCTAATTACATTGAATTTAAGAGCTTTTTTTTCTCCAATTCGTCTTACTGTTAATTCAATTCCAGTACCAACAGGGCCTCGCATTAAATCTACTGCTTCACTTAAAGATTTTCCTTGTACCTGGATTTCATTAATTTTAACAATATAATCTCCAGCCTTAATACCTGCTTTTGAAGCCGGCGTATCGTCGATTGGAGAAATAACTTTCACTACCCCTGACTCCATACTCACCTCAATACCAAGGCCACCAAATTTACCACTTGTTTCAGTTTGCATTTCGTTAAATATTTCTGGTGACATATAGGCTGAATATGGATCTAATGATTGAAGTAAACCATTAATAGCTGAGTCCATACTTTTAGATTGATCAATTTCATCTACATATTCTTTATTTATTTTTTCAAGAACCTCACCAAATAAATCAATCTTTTCATAAATATTTTTTTCAGAGGCTTTTACTGATTGAATAATAAAAATACAGAATAAAGTTGAGATTAAAAAAATTTTTCTTTTCATATTATCAATTTTTCTTTTGGAATTAATTCTGACCACATTTTTTCTAATTCATAAAATTTTCTTTTTTCAGGGTGAAATATATGAATAATTAGATCAATTCCATCTACTAGCTTCCATTCATTGCTATCTTTACCTTCAATTTTAGAGTCTTTAATACCATTATCTTTTAATTTTACTAAGACTTGTTCGGATAGAGATTGAATGTGTCTTGAGGATGTTCCACTAGCAATTATCATATAATCAGCCATAGAACTTTTATCCTTGAGATCTATGCTAACAATATCTAATGCTTTATTTGTATCTAAAGTTTTAATGACGATTTTTTTTAAATCTGAGATTTTATCCATTAGTTAAAATTACATTATCAAATTTTTCTTAATTTTGAAGATGAAATATTGACCTTTTTAAATTCAATATATTTTAATTTACTTTTATTTAACCGTTTAAAAGTCATTGAATTTAGAGATTTTTTTTTATATCCGTGTCGATCAAATACGAGTATTTTGCATTTTTGTGATATTGATCTCCATTTATGCCATTTATGAAAATTGATAAGATTATCAGCCCCCATTAAAAAATAAATTTCAATTTTTTTATTTTTAGTAATATAATTTATTAAATTTATAGTTTTATTTGATTTTATCTTATCCTCATAATATCTAACTTTAATAAAATTATTTCTACCAATTATTTTCTTACAATGAATTATTCTATTAGAAAGATTTGTTGTGCTTTGATTTTTAAAAGGATTTTTTTTAGTAATAGCCCATATTATCTTTTTTAATTTAAGTATTTTTTTTGCTTCTTTTGATATTGCTAAATGACCATTATGGGCTGGATCAAAAGATCCACCAAGAACACCTATTTTATATTTTTTTAAATTCAAACTATTTCCTTATTTTTCCTTTACTAGATACATGATATTTATATGAAACAAGTTGATTTAAACCAACAGGACCTCTTGGTGGAAGAGTATTTGTTGAAATTCCAACCTCTCCTCCGAAACCAAATTCTCCTCCATCTGCAAATTGAGTCGAAGTATTATGCATTGCGATAGAACTTTTTACTTCTTTTAAAAATTTTTTTGCAGATTTCGTATTTTGAGTGACAATACAATCAGTATGCATTGTTCCATATTTATTAATATGTAGTATTGCTTCATTAACATTTTTGACAGATTTTACTGATACAATTGAGGATAAATATTCTTTAGACCAATCTTTAGTTGTAGCTTTTTGAATTTTACCATCATAATTTTTTTGAATTTTATAATCTCCATATATTTTACATCCATTTTTTTCTAAATTTTCTAAAATAGAATTACCAAATTTTCTAATTATCTTTTCGTGAAGTAAAATAGTTTCTGTCGCACCACAAATAGCAGTATCCCTTAATTTTGCATTTAGAATAACTTTTTTCGCAATTTCATAATTTGCATGTTCATCAACATATGTGTGACAGACACCCTCTAAATGACCTATTATTGGCACTGAAGAAAGGTTTTGCACTTTTTTTACCAAACTTTTCCCTCCTCTTGGAATTATTACATCTATGTATTTATTCATTTTAGTTAAAAGAAAATCAACCACACTTCTTTTTCTAATGTCGATAAATTGTACAAAATTTTCATTAACTTTGTTTTTCTTAAGAGATTTTTTAAATAATTTAGTTAGTATACGATTTGAGTAAAAAGCCTCAGATCCCCCTCTTAAAATTACTGAATTTCCAGATTTAAAACATAACGCAGATATATCAGACGTCACATTTGGTCTACTCTCATATATTACACCAATGACACCAATAGGAATTGATACTTTAGTAATTTTTAAACCACTAGGTCTACTCCATTTCTCTAAAATTATATTAACTGGATCTTTTAATTTAATAATGGTTTTTAATGACTTTATTATATTCGTAATTTTTGATTTATCTAAAATTAATCTTTTAACTAGATTTTCTTTTAATTTCTTTTTTTTGGCATTTTTGACATCTTTAATATTCTCATTTATTATTAAATTTCTATTAATATTAATTAGCTGACAATAGTCTTTTAAAACCCTATTTTTCTTATTTGTATCTAATTGATTTGAAAATGCTTTTTTAGATTTTTTTCCAATATTTATAATTAAATTTTTCACTATACCTCTACCATATCATCTTTATGAACAACCTCAGACTTTGAAACATATCCTAATATCTTTTGTATTTCACTTGAGTGACAGCCTAAAATTTTTTTAACTTCATCTGAGGTGAAAGAACTTAGTGCTCTTGCAAATTCTTTTTGTTTATTATCTAGAATTTTAATATGATCACCTTTATCAAAATTTCCCAAAACTTTTTTAATACCAGCTGCTAATAAACTTTTTCCATTCTTCAGAGCTTTTCTAGCTCCATCATCAATTATAAGTGCTCCTTTGGGTGAAACAGAGCTTATTATCCATTTCTTTCTGGCTTGTAACTTAGAGATTTTTGGCTTGAAGTAGGTAAAATTATTATCTTTTTCAATTTGATTAATTGGATTTAAATATAATCCATTTGCAATAATCATGTTGCATCCGGATAGATTGCAAATTTTAGCTGCTTCAATTTTAGTATTCATTCCACCGCTTCCAAATTCAGTAACACCTTTCATATTGATATTAAGAATATCTTTATCTAAATCATTTATTTTTCTAATCAATTTTGCATCTTTATAAATTTTAGGATTTTTTGTGTAAAGTCCATCAACATCAGATAATAAAATTAAAGTATCCGCATTAGTTATTTGAGCAACTCTTGATGCCAATCTATCATTATCTCCATATTTAATTTCAGAGGTTGCGATAGTGTCATTTTCATTAACGATTGGTATGTAATCAAGTTTAAACAAGTTTTCAAAAGTTCTTTTAGCATTTATTGATCTTCTTCTTTCTTCTGTATCGTCCAAGGTTAATAAAATTTGAGAAATATTTATTTTCTGAGGAAAAAATATTTGTGAAAAAAGGTTCATTAACTCAATTTGTCCTATCGAAGCTATTGCCTGACTTTTATCTAGTTTTAGATTATTTTTGTTGATTTTCATTTTTTTACAACCCAAGGCTATTGCTCCAGAACTTACAATAATTATTTTCTTGTTTTTAGATTTTAATTTTTTTATGTCCTTAGCAAAACTTGATAACCATTTTTTCCTGATTTTTTTCTTTTTATCAAATAGTAAAGAAGAGCCAATTTTTATTATAATTACCTTTGAGTTTTTAAGAGGCATAGGATATCAATCTTGCTTTAATTTGTGAAACAGAACTTCTTTTAAGAGTTGATAAAAAAATTACTTCAGATGAGGTAATTTTCGAAAATTCTTTTGCAATTTTTTTTAGATCATCCTTATCAATTAAATCAGTTTTATTTAGTACTACTAACTCTCTTTTTTTCGAAAGTTTAGAGCTGTATTTCTTTAATTCATTTTTTACTTTTTTGTAATCTTTCTTAAGATCTTTATTTGTTATATCAATCATATGTAACAATGATTTGCATCTTTCTATATGTTTCAAGAATTTAATACCTAAGCCAGTTCCTTTGTGTGCACCTTCTACTAAACCTGGAATATCTGCGATAGTTATCTCTTTGTCATCATAATTTGCTACACCAAGGTTAGGGTTTAATGTTGTAAACTGATAGTTTGCAATTTTTGGATTTGCATTTGTTATAGCTGCAAGCAAACTTGATTTTCCAGCATTCGGTAATCCAATTATTCCAATGTCAGCAATTGTTTTAAGTTGAAGCCAAATTATAAACTCTTCACCAGAAGTTCCTTTAGTATATTTTCTTGGCGCTCTATTGGTTGAGCTTTTAAATCTAGTATTTCCGAGTCCACCTTTGCCACCAGCAGCAGCAACAAACTCTTCACCAACTTTTATAAAATCAAAAATTAATGTTTTATTATCTTCCTCAAAAACTTGTGTCCCTAATGGTACTTTAAGTACTAAATCCTCTCCACTTTTCCCAGTTCGATTTTGACCAGAACCATTATCACCTCTTTTTGCTTTATGATGTTGCTGATATCTAAAATCGATTAAAGTATTTAGATTTTGTTCAGCCCTTAATATTATTGAACCTCCACATCCACCATCACCACCGTCTGGCCCACCATACTCAATAAATTTCTCTCTTCTGAAACTAGGAGAACCATCTCCACCATTTCCAGCTTTAACATAAATTTTAATTTGATCTAAGAATTTCATAATACAACGCTATTTTTAGTTGTACTATTAATTGGGCTTTACTGAAACAAAAGTTCTATCGGATTTAGTCTTTTTAAAAATAACCTTCCCTTTTACTACTGAAAAAATAGAATGATCTTTACCCATTTCAACGTTCTCTCCAGGAAATATTTTAGTGCCTCTTTGTCTAACAATTATATTACCAGGTATAACTGTTTCTCCACCGTATTTTTTAACACCTAATCTTCGGCCAGCACTATCACGTCCATTTCTAGATGATCCACCTGCTTTTTTTGTTGCCATAGTTTATTCCTAATTACTTATTTACTTCTTTTTTTTGTGTATCTTTTTTTAAGGGTTTAGATACTTTTTCTGCTTCTGATAAAATTTTACCATCTTTTGAGAAAATTTTACTTATTTTGATCATAGAATATTCCTGTCTATGACCGTTTTTTCTTCTAGAATTTTGTCTTCTTCTTTTTTTAAAAATTAGTACTGTTCTATTCTTACTATTTTTTACTATACTTGCCTCAACCTTTGCCCCTTGAACTATTGGCGCACCAAGTTCAATTATTTTATTATCACCGTAAGCAAGAATTTCTTTAAATTCTATTTTTGTATCAGTTTTTGTGTCAGGTAATTTTTCTACCTTTAAAATCTGTCCAGATTTAACTTTGTATTGTTTACCACCAGTTTGTATTACAGCGTACGACATATAATTTATGTAAAAATTGATTATGGCAATATAATCCGAGAGACACCATAGTCAAGGTCTATAAGTTAAAAATTATCCTTTAAATCTCTCAGTTTTGAAAAGCTTTCTAAATCTTTGGCCCTAAGAAATATGTTACATTCAATCTCATCTGCTAAAACTGTTGGGATACTTGGCAAATTTTTTTTTAATTTTTTTTTTACTTTTGTTATTTTTTCTTTTAATTTCAAGTTAGTAGTATCGTGGACTAAACAAAAATTACCATTTTGTAAGGTATATTCATGCCCACAATAAATTTCAGTATCTTTTGGAAGTTTTCTAATTTTATTTAGTGAATTGAACATTTGTTCATATGTACCTTCAAAAATTCTACCACACCCTAAAGAAAACAAAGTATCACCAGTAAAAATTTTTTTTTCTTTAAAAAAATGAAAAGCTATATGACCCGATGTATGGCCTGGTATATGATAAATTTTTGCTTCAAAATTTTCATTTTTCCAAATTTGGTTGTCTTCTACCAAGATATCAATTTCAGGAATTCGACCTTTATCATCTTTGAATCCGACTATCTTTAAATTGTATTTCTCCTTTAATTCTTTGTTCCCACCTACATGATCATAATGATGATGTGTATTTAATATATATTTTAAGTTTATTTTATTTTTTTCAATTACATCAATAATGGGCTTTGCTTCACTTGGATCAATAACACATGCAATTTTTTTATCTTTATTAAATATTAAATACGAATAATTATCTTTTAAACAGGGGATTATTTCTATTTCCATTTTATCTTTCTATTAAAAAAATACCAAGATTTGAATTCAAATTTTTTAAATTCAAGTTTGAATTTTTAATATTCGAAGGTAGATTGTTTCTGAGAGCAATAGATTTTGATAGTTTAAAATTTTTAGTTTTACTGAAAAAAACAAAATCTTTTATTGTACAAAGATGAATATTGGGAGTGTTGTACCATTCATCAGGTAATGTTCTTGTCACAGGCATTGTGCCTTTTAATAAAAGATGTAATCTTATTTTCCAATAACCAAAATTAGGAATTGTTACAATTGCTTGTCTGCCAATTCTTAAAAGTTCATTAATAACTTTTTCTGGATTAAGGAAGGCTTGAAGAGTTTGACTCAATATAACATAGTCAAAAGACTTATCTGGAAATTGTTTTAAATCTTCCTCAGCATTACCTTCAATTATTGTCAATCCTTTAGCGATACAATTTTGAACTTTAGTTTTTGAAATTTCTATACCTCTTATATTCACTTTTTTTTCTTTAACTAGAAATTCCATTAAAATACCATCACCACAACCAACATCTAAAACATGAGAATTTTCATCTATTAAATCAGATATAATTTTAAATTCTGGTTTCATATTCATTTTTCTAAGTACGATTTATCTAAAAAGTTTTTTAGTGCTTTTAAAAAATCTGGAACATCTAGTAAAAAAGAATCATGTCCTTTATCTGATTTTATTTCTACAAATCCTACATTTGCACCAATAGCATTTAATGCAATCACTATGTCTTTATTTTCTTGTGTCGGATAAAGCCAATCAGATGTAAATGATATAACAAAAAATTTAGCTTTAGTATTTTTAAAAGCATTCGATAGATTGCCATTATTTTGTTTTACTAAATCAAAATAATCCATTGCTCTTGTAATATACAGGTAACTATTCGCATCAAATCGATCCACAAATACTGAACCTTGATATCTTAAATAACTTTCAATTTGAAAGTCAGCATCAAAACCAAATTTAAGATCATCTCTCTCTTGTAGTTTTCTTCCAAATTTTTCTTGAAGACCTTTTTTTGATAAATAAGTTATATGTGCAGCCATTCTAGCTACAGCTAAACCTTTATCAGGTGTAGTGTTTTTAAAATTATATTTACCATCTAACCAGTTGTGATCAGCTGCTATAGCTTGTCTGCCAAGTTCATTGAATGCAATATTTTGAGCAGAATGATTGGATGTACAGGCTATAGGTATTACAGCTCTTGCTTTATCTGGAAAATTACTAATAAATTGTAAAACTTGCATTCCACCCATCGAACCACCAACAACAGCAAAAAGTTTTTTAATCTCAAAAAAATCTATTAAATTTATTTGAGCATTAACCATATCATTAATAGTAATAACTGGAAAATCGGTACCGTATATTTTTTTTGTTTGTGGATTTTCATGACTTGGACCAAATGACCCCATACACCCTCCGATTACATTTGCACAAATTACAAAATATTTATTTGTATCTATAGATTTGTTTGGACCAACTGCGTAAGACCACCAGCCATCTTTTTTAGTTATTGGATTTATACCAGCTACAAATTGGTCACCAGTCAATGCATGAAAAACCAAAATTGCATTATCTTTTTCTTCATTAAGCAAACCATAAGTTTCGTATGCTAAAGGAAAATTATTTATAGTCTTGCCACAATCCAGTTTGAGTGGTTTCTTTATTATTAACGTTTTAATATTTTCTCTTATATTCATAACAAATGCTGAATATTGAATTGAGAGAAAAAAAACCTTTTTAGCTGTTTTTTTAAAGCGCTCGCAATTCAGTTAAATCAGCGCATAAATTTTGTACAAGATGTTATTTAGTATGTCAATTTTTAAAATATTTATACATAAACTATATAAAAAAATGTTTTTTTAATTATAAAGGGCTTAAAATTTAAAAAGATGACTACTATAAGTTTTAAAAAATTTAAAATTGAGGCCTATAAACCAGGAAAATCTGGTTTTAAGGGATTAAAAAAGGTTGTTAAGCTTTCGGCAAATGAATCTGCACTAGGAATGAGCTCAAGAGTGAAAAAGGTCGTATCTAATAAAAAATTAAATTTTTTTAGATACCCAGATGGAAAGTCAAAAGTATTGAGAAGTGAAATAGCAAAGAAATTTAAATGTGACAAAGAAAGAATCATTTGTGGAGCTGGTTCAGATGAAGTTATTCAGATGCTGTGTCAATTATTTTTAAATCCTAAAGATGAGGTAATTGTTCCACAATTTAGTTTTTTAATGTACAGAATCTATGCAAAAATAATTGGTGCAAATGTTATTTTTGCTAAAGAAAAAAAATTTAAAATATCTGTCACAGAAATAATAAAAAAAGTTACCAATAAAACTAAAATTGTTTTTTTGGCTAATCCAAACAATCCTACAGGAACTTATTTAACTAAGCTTGAATTAATCAATTTAAGAAAAAAATTAAAAAAAAATATTTTGTTAGTTGTAGATGATGCTTATGCAGAATATATGAAAAACTGGGATTATAAGTCTGGTTTAGATTTATTTAAAAATAAACAAAATGTTTTTATATTAAGAACATTCTCAAAAATTTATGGCCTATCATCGTTACGAATTGGGTGGGGATATGGTTCAAAAAAAATCATAAATGCATTAAATATTATTAAACCTCCATTTAATGTTAATGAAGTTGCACAAAAAGCAGCTGTGGAATCTCTTAAAGATAATAAATTTGTATCTCGTTCAATTAAACATAATATTTTTTACGCAACAAAATTGAAAGATTTCTTAAATAAGTATGATATTACTTCTAATAAAGTTTCTGCTAATTTCTTATTACTAGATTTTGCAAAATGTAAATTTAAGGCTAAATATTTTTATGAAAAATTAAGAATGAAAGGAATTATTTTAAGATCAACTGAAGATGGTTATAAGATTAGAAATATGTTGAGATTAACTATTGGATCTAAAAATGAAAATTTAAAATTTATGAAAGCTGTAAAAAATATATTTAAAAAATGAAAAATATATTAATCATTGGTTGTGGTTTACTGGGATCATCTTTAGTTAGAAGAATTCCTAAAAAAAGAATTGCAAAAAAAATATTTATTTATGAAAAATCAAAGTTAAATTTAGTTAAAATCAGAAAATTAAAACTCCCTGGAAAAATTGTGGGTTCATTAAAAGATGGTGTAATTAATTCAGATTTAATTATTCTATGTACGCCAATGAGCGAATACAAAGGAATAATTTTAAAGATTAATAAATACATCAAACCAAAAACATTAATTACAGATATTGGTTCTTCAAAAATTGAGTCATCTAGGATTATTAAAAAATTTTTAAAGAAAGGTATTCACTGGATACAAAGTCATCCAATAACAGGATCAGAAGTAAGTGGACCAGAATATGGTAAAGATACAATATTTGATGATAAATGGTGTATTTTAATTAAAGATAAAAAAACAAATTTAAGGCATTTGAGTTATTTAAATTATTTTTGGAAAAAAATAGGTTCTAAAACTGTTGTTATGAATTCAGAAAAACATGATAAAATTTTCTCGATTACAAGTCATCTACCGCACTTAGTTGCTTATAATTTAGTTAAATCAGCACAAGATTTTGAAAAAAAACAAAA
>MDTB01189144.1_pt1 | contig 11545 bp, 6 predicted proteins | sample 811161 | NCBI WGS metagenome assembly MDTB01 (sample SAMN05326650, study PRJNA326480) | marine metagenome | isolation source: seawater | place: Mediterranean Sea | collected 2009
AGTTTCTGAAGTGAACATGTGCTCACCAAATTTTTCCCAGTGACCTGACTTTTCCCATAAAGATTTATCTAAAAGTTCAGGTGTATTTATTTCCTTGTAACCTGCTAAACGTTGTTTAGTTCTCATATACTCAACCAGCCTTTGAAATAACAACCAGCCTTTCTCGTGCCAAAATACTGATCCTGGGCTCTCTTCCCTAAAATGAAAAAGATCCATTTCTTTTCCTAGTTTTCTATGATCTCTTTTTTCAGCTTCTTCTAATCTGTGCAGGTAGTTGTCTAATTCCTTTTTTGAGGCCCAGCATGTACCATAAATTCTTTGTAGCATCTCATTATTTGAGTCACCTCGCCAATACGCACCTGATACTTTTGTTAATTTAAAAGCTTTTCCAATTTTGCTTGAGGAAGGCAAATGTGGCCCTCTACATAAATCATGCCATGTATCTCCATGGTGATAAACTGAAAGATTTTCATTTTCAGGAATGCTTGCAATTATTTCTGCTTTATATTTTTCACCTATTTTTTTGAAGTTAGCAATAGCTTCATCTCTTTTCCAAACTTCTCTTCTTGTTTTTAAATCTTTATCAATTATCTCTGACATTTTCTTTTCTATTTTCTTTAAATCATCACTGGTAAATGGTTCTTTTCTTGCAAAATCATAATAAAAGCCATCCTCAATAACAGGGCCAATAGTTACTTGGGTGCCAGGAAATAACTCTTGAACCGCCATTGCCATTATATGGGCAGCATCATGTCTCAAAACTTCTAAACCTTCTTTGTCTTTTGGGGTAATAATTCTTACTTTAGAGTCCTTTGTTATTTGGTGGCTTAAGTCTTTTAACTGACCATCAACTTCCATTATTAACGCATTTTTTTCTAAAGTTTTACTAATTTTTTTAGCTAATTCAAATCCATCAATTGAATTTTTGAACGAGATTTTTTTTCCATCTAAAAGGTGAATATTTGGCATTAGGATTTAAAAAAATTTTTTATACTCAGTGAAAGTTGTTTTGCACATTTGTTCAACATCAAATTTCTTAGTTACGTTTTTTCTACCTTCCTTTCCTATTGAATACAATGCTTCTTCATCTAATTCCATAACGTTGTTTAAAGCTTTTGCTAATTCTCTAGGATCTCCTGATTTATACAAAAACCCTGATTTTCCATCGACTACAGTTTCTTTTGAACCGCCAATATCACTTGCTATTATTGGTTTCTCCATAGCTTGTGATTCGACTGCTACTCTACCAAATGCCTCTGGCTGGATTGAACTTGATACCACAATATCAGATATAGAGTAAGCAATTGGCATTTCTCTACAAAAAGATATAAATTTAATTTTTTTATTCAACTGATACCTTTGAACCAAATTAAAGAGTTTTTTAGAATAAACATTCCTTCCTTGGTCAGATCCAAGAATAATTGCTTGAAAATTATCTTTGTTATAATCTTCTATAAGAATATTTAAGGCTTCAATAAATAGTTCTTGACCTTTCCATTGGGTCAGTCTTCCTGGAAGTAAGATGGTTTTTTTATCAGAATCAATTTTCCAAGTTTCTATCAACTTATCTTTTTTATTCTCATTAATGTTCTTTTTGTTAAAATATTCTAAGTTAATTCCTCTAAAAATAACCATCAATTTATTTTTTGATTTTAAAAAATTTTGATAATTTTCATTTATATGATCAAAAATAAAATTAGATCCTGCAATAATTAGTTGTGACCTTACCATTATACTATTATAAAATTTTTTTAACGGATTTGAAAAATTATATGTGCCATGAAAAGTTGTTACAAATTTTCTTCTAGTTATAAAACAAGAACATAAACATGACCAAGCTGGAGCTCTGCTTCTGGCATGAACAATATCTATATTGTAAATTAAAATAATTAAAGAGAGTATTATAATATTTAATAACATGATAATTGGATTTTTTGAGTGTACTGGTAAACGAAATATTTTTACTTTATTTTTCTTTACAAATTTTAAAAGTTCCCCACCGCTTGTAATTAGAAATGATTCACAATTTCTTTCATAAAGATAGTGTGCCAAATCATAACAGCCAGTTTCTGCTCCGCCATAACCAAGTCTTGGTATAACTTGAAGAACCTTCATTATTTTATCTTTCTTTCCCATTCTAAAGCAGATTTAAGTATATAGTTTAAATTATTATACTTAGGTACCCAATTAAATTTTTCTTTAAATTTTCTATTATCAGCAACAGAATACGGAATGTCATCTTTTCTTCTTGGGCCTAATTCCTTTTTCAAATTATGCTTTAGAATTTTTTCCATTTCATTAAGTACTTCTTTAACTGAATAGCCAGAACCATATCCACAATTGTATATTTCTGTCTCTTGATTTAGATTTATATGCTCTGCCACTATTGAGTGTATCTCGGCTAAATCTGAAACATGAATAAAATCTCTAACAGGAGTTCCATCTTTTGTTTCGTAATCATCTCCATTAATTACAATTTTATCTCTTTTTTTTACAGCTGTTTCACAAACTGCTTTGATTAAATTATTAGAGTCTTTCGAAACTAATCCAGATCTTTTTTTTTCATCTGCACCGGCAACATTAAAGTATCTTAAAATTGTAAGTGTAATTTTTTTTTCTTTAGAAAGATTTAATAAATGTTGTTCCAACCTATATTTACTAGAGGCATAAGGATTGGAAGGTTTTAATTCATCGTTCTCATTCACTTTCTTAAATTTTTTTAGTTTTCCATAAACTCCAGCGGTTGAAGAAAAAATTATTTTGTTTAGACCAAATTCTAAACAACAGTCAAAAAATATTTTTGCTTTTTCAAAATTAAATAGATTGTATTTTTCGGGATTTTTCAAAGATTCTTCTACTTTGACCAACCCTGCAAAATGCATGACAACATCAAATTTATTTTCTTTTAATAAATTTTTAATTTTATTTTCATCAGAAATATCTGCGTTAAAAAAGCTTGCCTCTTTTGGAACCAGGTCAATGCTTCCATTAACCAAGTTATCAACCACGGTCACTGAATGACCTTTCTCAATAAGGGAAAGCGAAGTATGGCTACCTATATAACCTGCGCCACCTGTGAGCAAAATGTTCATTTAAAATTTATCTCTAATCATGGATTAATTTTAATATACTTATATATTATCAATTTAACTCAATAAACTTTATATGAAAAATTTTAAATATTTGAAAATATCAAAAACTAAAAAACTTAGATATTTAAACAATTATTATAAAAATAATCTATATATTATTTTTCTTCCAGGCTTTCAGTCGGATATACTTGGAAAAAAACCTCAAACACTCTTTAAATATGCAAACAAAAAAAAACTTGGTTTTTTGGCATTAGAATACTCTGGTCATGGAAAATCATCAGGAAAGTTTATAAAAGGAAATATAAGCAAGTGGGCCAAAGAGGTAAGAATTTTAATTAAAAAGATAGTTAAAAAAAATAATTTTATTTTAGTTGGTTCTAGTATGGGGGCATGGCTATCTCTACTTCAATTTAAATATTTCAAAAAACAAATTAAAGGTTTCGTTGGTATTGGATCAGCGCCTGAATTTTTAGATAATTTGATGTGGAAAAAATTTACAAAAAAAATTAAAGAAGAAATTGTAAAAAAAGGTATTACTATAATTAAACATGGAGGTTATACTTATCCTATTACTCATCAATTAATTAAAGATGGTAGAAAAAATAAAATTTTAACAAAAAAAATTAGAACAAAAATAAGTGTTACCGTATTTCATGGGAGCAACGATGATGTGGTTCCAGTATCATATTCTAGAAAAGTTTTAAAAATTTTTATAGAAGCCAAAAAAAAACTGATAGTCATCAAAAATGGTGATCATAGCTTATCATCAAAAAAAAATTTAAAGAGAATAATAAAAGAAACAAATAAAATCGTCCTTAAACTTACGTAATTTAGACTAAGCTAGAATTGATTTATTCTTTTTTAGCGTGATAGGATTTTTTATTTTATCTAACATTTCAATAGGACAAATTTGTTTAAAGTACTTAATTTCATTTGCAAAGTTTTTCAAAATTTTTTCTGAAAGATTAGAATTTGTTTCTGCATGATATTCTTTTAAAATTTCCATTAAGTAATTTTTCCAATAATCTGTTTCTATTTCTTGCCAAATTACTGATGTAGGGTTTACGTATTTTTCAAAAGTATTTTTCTCATCATAAACAAAAGCCATACCTCCTGTCATACCGGCAGCAAAATTGTCTCCAACATTTCCTAAAATACATGCAGTTCCACCTGTCATATACTCACATCCATTAGAACCACATCCCTCAACAACAGCTAATGCCCCAGAATTTCTTACTGCGAACCTTTCTCCGCATTTTCCAGAAGCAAATAATTTTCCTGATGTCGCGCCATATAAAACTGTATTTCCTATAATTACATTTTTATAGGACACTAGTTTGCTTTTTTCTGAAGGTTTAACAATAATAGTTCCTCCAGAAAGACCTTTGCCTACATAATCGTTTGAATCTCCATGAACAATAATTTTTAATCCTTTAGCCAGGAAAGCTCCTAGGGATTGTCCTGCTGAACCATTCAGTTTAATTATTAATGTATCTTTGTTTAATTTATTGTTTCCAAATTTTTTGTAAACATGGTGAGACAGCCTTGTACCAATCGCTCTTAACGTATTTTTAATAGTATACTCAAAAACTGATTTATTCTGTAAGTCAATTTTATCTTTGATATCTTCCCAAATCTTTTCGTCTATTGTTTCAGGCACAGGATTGATAATTCTATTTTTACAATATCTTGGATTTTCACCAGGATCTGTTTGAACCAAAAGAGGATTTAAATCCAAATCATCTAAATTGGCTGATCCTCTGCTTACTTGAGTAAGTAAATCAGTTCTTCCAATAATTTCATTTAAACTTTTAAAACCTAAAGAGGCTAGAATTTCTCTAACTTCTTCAGCTACAAATTTAAAAAAATTTACTACTTTCTCTGGTGTTCCAGTAAACTTTTTTCTTAACTCTTCATCTTGCGTACATACCCCAACTGGACAAGTATTAGAATGACATTGTCTCACTAATATACAACCCATAGCAACCAGTGAAGACGTCCCCATACCAAATTCTTCTGCCCCCATCATTGCTGCTATTACTATATCTCTTCCAGTTTTTAACCCTCCATCTGTCCTTAAGGTAACTTTGTGTCTTAAGTTATTTAAAGTTAAAATTTGATGAGCTTCTGTCAAACCCATTTCCCAAGGTATGCCAGCATATTTGATGCTTGTCTGTGGACTTGCTCCAGTACCACCAGAATGACCAGATATTAAAATCACATCTGCTTTTGCTTTAGCAACTCCAGCAGCTATAGTTCCTATTCCTGTTGAGGCCACTAACTTTACTCCTACTCTTGCTTTTGGATTAATTTGCTTTAGGTCATAAATTAATTGAGCTAGATCTTCTATTGAATAAATATCGTGGTGAGGAGGTGGAGAAATCAAGGTTACCCCTGGAGTAGAATGTCTTAATCTTGCTATATCTTTAGTAACTTTAAAGCCTGGTAACTGTCCTCCTTCCCCGGGTTTAGCTCCTTGAGCAATTTTAATTTCTATTTCATTGCAATTGTTAAGATAGTCTATTGTAACTCCAAATCTTGCAGAGGCAACTTGTTTTACTCTAGAATTTGCTGAGTCGCCATTTTCAAGTACTTTAAATCTTTTTGAATCTTCTCCTCCTTCTCCGCTACAAGAAGCTCCTTTAACTCTATTCATTCCAATAGCTAATGTCTCATGAGCCTCTGCTGATAATGCTCCATGCGACATGCTTCCACTACCAAATCTTTTTGTAAGTTCATTAACAGATTCTACCTCTTCCAAATTAATAGATTTTCTATTCTTTTTAAAATCAAGAAGATCTCTCAAATTTATTGGTGGTAAACTGTTAATTCCTTCAGAATATTTTTTATAAATCTCATAGGATCCTTTGCCAACCGCATGCTGCAGAGTATGTATTAAATTTCCTTGAAATTGATGGTCCTCTCCTGATTTTCGATATTTATAAATACCTCCTATTGGAAGTATATGAATATCTTTTAGATAAGCTTTTTTGTGTAAAGATTTAATTTTATCTTCTATTCCAGTAATACCTATGCCAGAAATTCTTGAAACCATTCCCGGAAAATAATCTGAAACTAAAGCTCTGCTTAAACCTACAGTCTCAAAATTACAACCACCTCGATAAGCACTAATTACCGATATTCCCATTTTAGACATTATTTTAAGAAGACCATTTTCCACAGTTTTTTTAAATCTTTCTACGCAAACACTAAAATTAAGTTTTCCAAAAAGTTTTTTTTCGTATCTTTGATAAATGCTGTCTATAGTTAAATAAGGATTCACTGTAGTCGCACCAACTCCAATTAATACTGCAAATGAATGGGTGTCCAATGTTTCTGAAGTTTCTACATTAATGGAACAGTACCCTCTTAGGCCTCGATTAACTAAATGAGAATTTACTGCACCCACCGATAAAACCATAGGTATATTGGCTCTATTATCAGTAACATTTTTATCAGTTAAAATTAAAGTTGAGCTTCCCTCTCTAATGGCAATTTCTGATTCAAATTTAATTCTATCTAGATTTTCTTTTAAAGATTCCTTTATATTAAAAGTACAATCAATAATTTTTATTTTTTTTACGAATAATTTTTTAAATTTTTTAAATTGAGAGTTTGTTAAAATAGGACTATTAAGTACATAAATTTTCTCTTCTGTCAGATTATTAAAATCTAAAATATTTCCTAAATTTCCAAATCTTGTCTTTAAACTCATTACCTTATTTTCTCTTAAAGAATCTATTGGTGGATTTGTAACTTGGCTAAAGTTTTGTCTGAAATAATGTGACAAAGGTCTAAAATGACTTGACAGCACAGCAACCGGTGTATCGTCACCCATTGAGCCAGTCGCCTCCTTTCCATCTTCTACCATAGGATGAAGTATCATTTCTAAATCTTCTACACTAAATCCTGAAAGATATTGTCTTCTTCTAAGTTCGTTGCCTGTAAAATCAACATTTTCTTTGTTAACAAAAAATTTTTTATCTAAATCAATTATTTGTTCGTTAAATTTTTTGTAATCTTTTGAAAGATAATCTTTTATTTCTTTATCATAAAATAATTTTCCTTTTTTAAGTTCTACAGCAATTAATTCTCCTGGACCAAGTCTCCCTTTTTTAATAATTTTTTCCTCAGGAATTTTAATCATACCGGTTTCAGATCCAGCAAATAATAAATTGTCAGAAGTAATAGTGTATCTAAGTGGCCTTAAACCATTTCTGTCAACTGAAGCTAAAACCCATTTTGCATCTGTAGCACATATAGCTGCTGGTCCATCCCAAGGTTCTATAGTGCTGTTTAAAAAATTAAAAAGTTGTTGGTGACTTTTTGTTACTGTTTTACTTCTTTTAGACCATGCGTCAGGTATCATCATAAGTTTAATTAATGGAGCTAATTTCCCTGAATGAGTAAGCAATTCAAAAACATTGTCTAGTGATGCTGAGTCTGAGTTTCCCGGAACAATCACAGGCTTAAGATCATCAACGTTTTTAAATAATTTACTAGACATGTCTTGTTCATGAATTTTCATCCAATTTACATTCCCTTTAAGAGTATTGATCTCTCCGTTGTGTGCCAGTGTTCTAAAAGGTTGTGCTAAATCCCAACTTGGAAAAGTATTAGTTGAGTATCTTTGATGAAAAATAGCAAATCGAGATTTAAATTTTTCATCTTTTAAATCTGGATAAAAGTCAGCTAAAGACTCTGCCAAAAACATTCCTTTGTAAACAATTGATCTTGAGCTTAATGAACAAATATAGAAATCTTTTAATTGTAATTCTCTTGCAAGTTTTTCTATCTTTTTTCTTACAACATATAGGTCTCTTTCTAAACTATCCGTCTCTACTTTCTTATTTTTTCTAAATAATACTTGGGCTATTTCAGGTCTACTTGTTTCAGCAGTATGACCTAAAACTTTTGGATTAACCGGTACTTGTCTCCATCCATAGATATAATAATCTTCTTTAAGTAAAACTGACTCGACTATTGATCTACATTTTTCTTGATCTGAATAATCGTTTCTTGGCATAAAAGTCATTCCAACGCATATCCTTTTATCTTGATCATGAACATGTCCAGTGGACATTATTTTCTCATTAAAAAAATCAGGCGAGATTTCGAGTTTTATCCCTGCTCCATCTCCTGATTTGCCATCTGCATCTACCGCACCTCTATGCCAAACTGCCTTTAGTGCTTCAATACCATATTCAACAACCTTTCTTGATTTTTTTCCATTTGTTGAGGCCACTAAACCCACGCCACAAGCATCATGTTCCATAGACGGATAATAAACATGATTTTTTTCTAAAAATTTTTTATTTTTCTTTAATCTTCTCATTATGCTGCAAAATTTTGTTTTGTTTTACTATTTTTTTGTGAAATATATTTTTGAATTTGAACCGCCGCATCTCTACCATCTCTGATTGCCCAAACAACAAGTGATGCCCCTCTTACAATATCACCAGCAGCAAATACTCCAGGAATATTAGTTTCCATACTTTTTAAGTCGATTTTGATTGTTCCCCATCTTGAAACAGCCAAGTCATTTTCGCCAAATAATTTAGGTATATTTTCTGGATCAAATCCTAAAGATTTTATAACTAAATCTGATGGAATTTTAAATTCTTCACCATTTTGGATAATTGGAGTACGTCTACCAGATGAATCTGGTTTCCCAAGTTTTATCTTATTTACTTCGACTAATTCGACTTTTTCTTTTCCAATAAATTGTTTAGGACTTGTTAACCAAACAAACTTCACTCCTTCTTCTTCTGCATTGGCTACTTCTCTAGCTGAACCAGGCATGTTTTCTTTGTCTCTTCTATATAAACATTTTACTGATTTAGCTTTTTGCCTTACGGCCGTTCTTACACAGTCCATAGCAGTATCTCCACCTCCAATTACTACAACGTTTTTTCCTTCTGCATTTAAAGTTCCATCATCAAAATTTTTAACTTTATCTCCTAATCCTTTTCTATTCGAAGCAGTGAGAAAATCCATAGCTGGAAATATATTCTTTAACTTGTTGCCTGGAATATTAATTTCCCTTGCCTTATAGACTCCTGTTGCAATTAAAATTGCATCGTGTTTTTTTCTAAGTTCATTTAAAGTTTTTTTTTTGCCAACTTCAAAGTTTTGAATAAATTTTATGCCACCTGCTTTTAATAGTTTAGTTCTTCTTTCAACTACAAATTTTTCTAATTTAAAATTTGGTATACCATAAATTAACAGTCCGCCTGGTCTATCGTATCGATCATAAATGGTAATCTGATAACCAAATTTTCTTAGTTCTTCTGCACAAGCTAATCCTGCTGGACCTGCCCCTATAATTCCAATTGACTCTTTAAGTTCTTTTTTAATTTTTAAAGGTTTAATCCATCCTTTTTCCCAAGCTGTATCTGTAATATACTTTTCAACTGATCCTATTGTAACCGTTCCATGTCCAGATTGTTCAATTACACAGTTTCCTTCACATAATTTATCTTGAGGACAAATTCTTCCACAAACTTCAGGCATATTATTTGTACTTTGTGAAATTTCGTAAGCTTCATTCAGTCTACCCTCTGCAGCAAGTTTTAACCAATCTGGAATATTATTATGAAGTGGGCAATGAATCTGACAAAATGGAACTCCACACTGAGAACATCTGCTTGACTGTTCCTTGGCTTTTTCGTTTATAAACTCTCTGTAAATCTCATGAAAATCCTTTTTTCTCTCTGAAGTATTTCTTTTAGAGGGGTTTTCTTGATTTATATTTATAAATCTAAGCATTTTTTTTGACATAATTTTTTACTGTTTTAAACTAACTTTAACAAATTTTACATTAAATTTAAGTAAATGATATTTACCTATTTTAACAAGAATACAGCATTTAAAACGTTTTTTTTTGCATAGCTGATATGTGTTTAGATAATAGCTTTGGAAAAAGGTAAAAAGTCTAATAAAAATTAAATATGGTCGAATTAATTATTTTATCTTTAGTCCAAGGTATCACCGAATTTTTACCAATTAGCTCCTCATCTCATTTAATTATTATATCTAGTTTTCTAAATTTTGCTAAAGAAGACCTTATAATGAATGTGAGTTTGCACATTGGTTCATTTTTAGCTGTGTTAATGTTTTTTAAAAATGAAATTGTAAATTTTATAAAATATAAAAAGATTTTTTTTTTAGTTTTCTTTGCTTCCATTCCCATAATAGTGCTTGGTTACCTTTTGGTAAAATTTGAAATAATTGATGGTCTAAGAGGAATAGAAACAATTGGTTGGACAACGATTATATTTGGAATTCTTTTGTATATTAGCGATAGATTTAGTGATAAAAAAAAATTAGATTATGATTTTGATTTAAAGTCTTCAATAATAATTGGAATATTTCACTCCATTTCATTGATACCAGGTGTAAGTAGATCTGGTATAGCTATCACATTTGCAAGATTTTTAGGTTTTAACAGAATTGACTCGGCAAAAATCTCTTTCTTGTTATCTATTCCAACACTTTTTGCAGTAAGTTGTTACGGTCTCTATACTTTATATGAAACAAAAGACTTAATAATAAGAGAAATAAATTTAATATCTATATTAATGTCTTTTGTGTTTTCTTATATTACTATTATTTTTTTCTTAAAATTTTTAAAAAAATTTAGTTTAATTATGTTTGTTTTGTACAGAATTATTTTGGGGCTTGTATTGTTAAGTTTTGTCTATCTATAAAATAACTGTAAATAAAAATAAAATCACAAATACTAAAATAAAGAATAAGATAACTGCTTTTTCTAAAGATAAATTCATTTTATTTTTTTAACAAAATTTTTTCAAAATAACAACGAATTAAAGTAGATAAATATTTTGATCTAAGCTCTTTGATTTTAAATTTAGTTTTGCCTTTTTTTCTATTGTACCAATTAATGGACATAATTTCATATCGATATCCTCTATTTATAAATTTAAGTGGAATTTCTAAAAAAATATTAAAGCTTTCAGAAAAAAAAGGAAGAAAACTCTTTAAAATATCGGATCTATAAATCTTAAAAGCATTGGTAAAATCATTATAATTTTTAAAAAAAATAAATTTTACAAATATATTAAAAATTCTGTTCAAAATTAATTTTTTTAATGGATAGCCATGTACTTTAGAAAATTTTGTAAATCTTGATCCAAAAACTGCATCTAATTTTTTTTCACTTATCTTTTCAAGATATTTTTTTAAATCATTAATATCATCAGATAAATCTGACATCATTATACAAATATATTTACCTTTAGCTCTTTCAATGCCAAGATTCAAAGCGCCACCTAGACCTTTTTTTTTATTGTTGTAAATATTATAATTTTCTTTCGTTTTACAAATTTCTGTTGCTTTTTCTAAAGTATTATCTTTGCTAAAATCATTCACAAAAATCACTTCATATTTAATACTTTGTAAATTTTCGTTAAATTTTTTGACAATATTGTCTA
>MDTB01212023.1_pt1 | contig 11545 bp, 11 predicted proteins | sample 811161 | NCBI WGS metagenome assembly MDTB01 (sample SAMN05326650, study PRJNA326480) | marine metagenome | isolation source: seawater | place: Mediterranean Sea | collected 2009
CCAACAGTTTCATCGATGACGCAGGTACAGGTACAATATTTTATAGATCAGGAACACAAACGTTTATGAATGCCGCTGGTTCAAAAACAATGGTTACAATGAATGCGGCCAGTTCCGTTGAGTTAAATTTTAACAATAACACAAAATTTGAAACAACAAATCAAGGCGTTGCATTAACTGGTGTAATGAGGATGGCTATTGAATCAGGTGATCCATCAACTGTAACTAACACTGCTCATATATACGCAAAAGATGAATCATCAAGTGCTGAAGTGTTTGTGCAAGACGAAGCAGGCAACGTTACAAAAATATCTCCACACAATGCACAAGGCGAATGGGAATACTATTCACGCAATACAAAAACAGGTAAGACTGTGAGAGTCAACATGGAAGAAATGATACGTGACATTGAAGCACTTACTGGAAAAACTTACATACAAAACACTTAACCTTAAATAGATTGTGTACACAATCAATAAAGTAAAACACATCGAGTGGGAATTATCCACTAAATGCAATGCGGCTTGTCCCCAATGTGTAAGAAATCATTATGGCGGCGCAACAATTGACTCTCTACCTTTAATTTCAGTAACTTTAGAACAAGTCAAAAAATTAATTCCATGGAATAAGATGGACAGTTTAGAGATGGTGTACTTTTGTGGTACATATGGAGATCCTATAGCCAACAATGAATTATTAGAAATATGTAAGTGGGTAAAAAGTAATACAAATGCTAAAGTGGCTTTACATACTAACGGTGGATTGCAAAGTCCAAACTATTGGAGCAAACTCGCTAAACATGTTGATTGGTGTGCCTTTGCTATTGATGGTTTGGAAGACACTAATCATTTATATAGGAGAAATGTTAAATGGAAAAAAGTCATTGGCAATGCAAAAGCATTCATAAATGCAGGAGGAGAAGCCAAATGGGACTTCATAGTTTTTAAACATAATCAACATCAAGTAGATAGTGCAAGACAAATGTCTGCCAGACTTGGTTTTTCCGAGTTTAACTTCAAAAAAACAATGCGTTTTTTAGATAAAAAACATAATTTTTTAGATAAACAACCAGTGCAAAACAACCTTGGAGAAGTAGAATACTATTTAGAAATGCCAACTATTGCAAAATACGTGAACAATGTTGCTACTGATATACAAAAAATTAAAAGTCAATATGGAAGTTTTCACACCTACGCTAACCTGACATCTATAACTTGTTTTGCAAATCACGAAGGCAAGTTGTATATAGGAGCCGATGGATATGTATTTCCTTGTGGATGGTTAGCAGATCGTCAATATGGGATAGACGTAGAACAACATCCAGATCATAAAAAATTAAAATTTTTATGGAATAAATTAGGCGGTGCACATTTGGCCAATCTATATTACACTCCTCTGCAAACTATAATTGAACAAACATGGTTCAAACAACTTGAAGCCAGTTGGACAAACAAAGATAGATTAGAACGTTGTGGTGCCCAATGTGGAGCAGACATAAACCATATTGGTGATCAAAATGCCAATGTTGAATACATTAATAGTTAAAAGACTTATGCAAAAAACACATATTGATGTGGGTAAAAATATGCATAAATATTATTTGAGATATGAATAAAAACATTTTTATAGGCATAATAATAACAATAATTCTAGCAGTGGCTTTTTTTGTAAAGCCAGTAGATGCTACTGATCACGAATGGTATCCTGACGATGTTGCGTTTGTTACCCATGTTTGTAGTGTTGCTGATCCACTTGTTGCTTCTGCAACTTTGTATAAAGATCCAACTCCAGAAAACTTAGCGTTAGCAGACAGTATGTTTTTAAAGTCAATGCAAGTAAAAACTTGTGTTTATAATGAAAAAAGTTTTATTGTAAAACTAGTTAAGAAAGTTACTACAATACAAAACTTATACAACATAGATGGATACGATGGACAAGTTTGGGAATCTACAACAGTTGGGCAGAACGGTTTAGTATATAGAGTTTATGTTGGCATGTTAAAAAAGGAATTTGCGGCTAAAAGAGATATGAATTTTAAACCAGGTGTTAACTTATAATATCTAAAATAGTTTGAAGTTTAGTTTTAATAGTTTTGCTATTGACAGTTTTTTGCAACCCTTGATGCATGGGTTTTGGCCAAGCGTTCATTTGGACCCAACAATATCCTATGTGTTCACCATTTAGTATTGGGGTAAACTCATTGTCTACTACACAAACATAAGTGTTGAAGAAAAACTTTTGATCACTGCTTTGAAACATTTCTAAAGGAATAAATTTTTTAATAATAGGAGTATCTCCTACTTCTTCTTTTATTTCTCTTTTCAACGCTTCAACAGGCAATTCTTTTCCCTCTGCTTTGCCACCAACTATACCCCATTGCCCAAGATGTTTTTTGTTTGCTCGTTGTACTAGCATAAAACGTTTTGTTAATTTTGAATAGAACAAAGCGCCACTGCATACAATTTCAGTCATAATGTATTATAATTAATTTTTGGTTAAAGGTCAAGCACCCAATCACCTGGCTTATATTCGCCTTCCCATGATTTTTGCCATTGTGTTCCAGTCCATTTGAATTGGACTGATGTATTATTATTTGTTGCATATTGGACATTAGTAACGTTTGATGAATCAAAATCAACATTAAACTTCCCTGTAGAACTATTATACTGTATAATATCTGATTCTGACGCAACAAGATTGCCCCAGGCACTAGGTCCTCTATTAGTTACACCTTGTGGTTTTCCTATTGCAGGTGATGTAAGTGGTGATGGTGTTATTAACACTCCTCCTGCGGCAGTAAAAGTATTTAAGTCTGCTGTTTGTGCCGTTGAACTTGCCGCGGCATTAGTTGCCGCAACCGTGTTATATGTAAATGTTGTATTGCCAGGAACTGCTTTTACTCCAATAGTACCATTGTAATAATTAGGAATCGCGCCTGTAATTCTAACAGTGTCTCCTACTGCAAGTCCATGCGGCAATGAACATGTAACCGTAGCAGTGGTTGTACCATCATGTGTTATACTGGTGATATTCAAATCATGGAGACTTGTTCCAATAGGCTGTGTAATAAGATATCTTTCACCATCTACTTCTGAACCAGTAGGGCCAGTGACACTTGGATCAATTATCTTTGTGAATTGAGGAACAGTGTCAGTTGGGATTGTGTCTGTATCCAAAGTGAATAATAAATTATGCTCTTCAGTTGGATGTTCAGCAATAGTCCCTGTAATATAGGTTACTGTGTCTTCATTATTAGCAGTTGTAATATTTGTTTCTAGTTTTATTTTTGAAAGGCCATTTGTAATTCTGCCAAATGCACCTAATACTTTTGTCCATGGAATCTCTCTGCCATACACTAATTGTGTATCAGTTTTAGCATCTTCTCTTGTAGGAGAAACATGTGCCGCGTCTCCTGTCTTTTCATTTAATGTATCTCTACTTTGAAGCAGTCTTACCTTATTGCCTTCGACATATAATCCATAGTTCCCAAAAGTTATTTCTTGCCTACTCAATAAATCAGATCCAATTATGCCAGTTACGTCAATTTTACTTGCATCTTCATCATATAATGATGCAACAATTTTTTCAATAACACCAAGTTTCTTAATTTTTGCAGGTGGTGTTAACCAAATAGGCAGTGTAAATGTCATTGAAGCAACATCTATTTCATCGTCAGTGCCGCTAGGAATAGTTCTTGAAGTAAAAGTTAAGTCAGTAATTTCTGCATAACTTAAAGATGTCCAATCCACCCAATTATCAGTTGTCTGTAATTCCAAAGCAGGATTAAACAACACTAAAATTTGTTCTAAGATTTGTAATTTTTGATCTGTGTTGTTTGTAAACAAATCACATTTCATTGTTAGTTCAAAAGGCACAGGCATTATACGTTCAATTGTGTGTTGGTTGCCTTGGTTGCCAGAATATGTATTGGTTTCCGAATCATAAGATCTTTCTCGTACATGTATTTTGTCTATATGTGTTGGCTCTTGCATACGAGGACGATCATATGTTAATGATTGAATGTACGTTGCCATTTGTGGCACACTCACTAAAGCATTTTCAGAACCTTGCCTTAGAATATTAGCAACCTGTCTGTTTATATCACCATAACGCACTGGTACTTTGATCAATGCTTTGTTACCGTCACCATCCTTGCCTGTTTCATATTGAAAGTTTGACATCATTCTTGTAAATTGAATGATAAATCTTCTCAACTGCCCATCATAAAAATGTGAAATGTTTGCCATTAACTATTTGTTTCCTTGTCTTGTGCTGGCGTTTTACGTTCTTTATCTATTAATGCACGGCTTAATGCACTTTTTTCATTTTGTGTTGTACCGTCCTGATTAGTAGTAACTGTATTATTGTTTACAAAACTTAATTTTGAAGTTGATCTTTTGTCTGTGTTTGTCATTGTCATTTTTACATCATCTTCTTGATGCACCCATCTTCTGCCATCATATCTAAATAGTCTGTTTGGCAGGTAGTCTGTGCGTAAATGATACGACCCTTTAGTAGCATTAGTAGGAAATGACGTGCCAAAATCATATGATTCACCGTTGGGGGCTATGCCGTCAGCAGTGAGATATCCTTGTAAATAGCCATCGCCTCGAGGAGAGTCTTGTACTCGATCTGCTTTCATTGTATTGCTATCAGCATCAATATCTTTTTCATCTGCTGTTACAATAGCAACCTTGCCATTGTCGTCGACTGGTAATATGTAAAGTGGTTGTGTGTTGTATCCAGACTCTGGTGCATCTGCTTCTGCCTGAGCAATTATGGCATCGTTTATTTCTTGATCTCTTCTGCCAGTGCCTTGTTTATATGCAATTGATTCTTCATCATTTCTAGTTCCAATTATATCTCTAAACTCTGGTGAATCTTTTAGTGGTTTGCATCTTGCTCTAATAAGATGTGGCCAATATGTTTGTGAAAAACCTTCTGCCGCTATGTTAACATCTTCTACTTGATAAAAACGTTTTAATGTTTCATCCATTGTATCGTCTAAACTAAAATCATCTTTTCTGTGTGGCAGTTCTAATACATCTCCACTCATTAATCTTCTTCCTAGTCTTTCAATTATATCTCTTTGATGGAACGTAATAAATGGTTGATCATTTTGCATAAACAACCCAAACTGCGTGAGATCAAAGTCAGTATCTGAAACAGTGTATATTCCCCTTGCAGTATACACGTCTGATTCATATTTTCTGTCACGGTTTTCTAAAAGCAACAGGTCCTGTATGCTCATTTGATCAATTACTGCCCTTTTTGGCTGTGTAGCATCATTGGTTTCACCTTGATCATGTGGCCCCATGTACTTGTGAATGTATATGTCTGTGCCACCCACTTGGAATAGTTCTTTAATGTTGCGATCAAAGAATTTGTAATCTTTACCCTTTTCCGGTCTGTATATGGATAGTCTTGGCATTGCACACATATTTATTGTAATGATACACACATAAATATAGAGTAATGGTTGACCAAGTACTAACACCAGAAAATACACTGGCTCTGAAACAAAAAGTCTTTGATCATGTGCGTACACTGTTAGGTGATGGCATGATTGAAGTTGAATTAGACCCTAAACACTATGAAACAGCACTCGAAAGGGCAATAGACAAATACAAACAACGTTCTGAAAGTTCTGTAGAAGAATCATATGGCTTTTTGGAATTGCAAGAAGACACTAACGTTTACACATTGCCAGATGAAGTTGTAAATGTAAGACAAATCTTTAGACGTACAGTTGGTGGTGCAAATGCATCAGAAGGTGGAACGTTTTTTGATCCATTTGAATTAGCATACACAAATGTTTATCTACTACAATCTGGTAGAATTGGGGGCCTTGCAACCTATGAAGGATTCTCACAATACCAAGAATTAGTTGGTAGAATGTTTGGTGGATTTATCAACTTCTACTATGACACAGTAACTAGAAAGTTGGAAATTGTAAGACGCCAACGTAACGAAGAAACTGTGTTGCTTTGGTTGTACAATGACAAACCAGATGGTATTTTACTTCAAGATCGCTACGCTAAACCATGGATTAGAGACTACACACTTGGTGTATGCAAGATCATGCTTGGTGAAGCAAGATCCAAATTTGCCACAATCGCTGGACCACAGGGTGGTACATCATTAAATGGTGATCAACTTAAAGCAGAAGGACAGCAAGAACTGGAAAGATTAGAAGCATCTATCAGCAATTATGAAGTTGGACAAACTCCAATGTCTTTTGTAATTGGATAGTTGACAGATCCGCACAATCATACTATATTAACAGCATGAGACAATTTATTTTAGACAGTTGGAACGGTGTAATGGACGCACAGTGGAATCCACTCAAAAATATACCAGATCTACAGGTTAGACATTTGGTATTACAACTATTAGCATGGTTATGGTGCGTGGCATTTAGTTTATATTTTGGTAGTTGGGTGCTTCTTGGTGTTACATTTGTTTCGCATTTGATTATTATTTTAGCAATAGTGGTAACAGTGGCTACATTTAAGATTACAGAAAGAACTTACAGATTCAAAGAAGGCTATCACTCTGCAGATAGACAAAGAGAATATGTAATCTATCGAGACCAAAAAGGAAATCCATACAAAGTTAAATTACCAGATAACGATCCTGGTGGTGAGCATGATTGATCCTAAGGGCCCTGTTGTAATAGTTGAACAGGAAGATGACGGAGACTACGAAAATGATTAAACATGTTGGATCTGTACTAGGAGCAATTTGCATTTCAGTAGTAGTTGTATATCTGGCTCATTACCATGATGTACCACGCATGTTTTTTTATCATGGCCTTGAATGTAGCGGTGCTATTGGGGGCGGATGCAAGTAATTATAGGCATTGCAGGACTAATAGGATCAGGAAAAGACACAGTTGCAGATCATTTGATCAGTAGGCACAATTTTAAACGTATAAAATTTGCAGACAAATTAAAAGATGGAGTAGCATCAATCTTTGAATGGCCAAGACATCTGCTTGAAGGCGATACAAAAGAAAGCAGAGAGTGGCGTGAAATACCAGATCCATTTTGGACTAAAGAACTTGGTATGGATATTACTCCGCGATATGTATTACAAAAATTTGGTACTGAAGTGCGTGATGGATTTCATGTGCATACATGGACTATTTTATTGAAAAAATCTATACTTGATAATCCTAACACAAATTATGTAATCCCAGACGTAAGATTTCCGCATGAAGACAAAATTATCAAAGAATTAGGTGGGCAGATGTGGAAGGTATCTAGGGGTACTGATCCTGAATGGTTCACTGATTATGTCGAAGAAGATATTACACCTAAACATGCCCATCCATCAGAGTGGAAATGGGCTAAAATTAACTTTGATTGGCATGTTAAAAACAACAACACTGTGACTGATTTGTACAAACAAGTAGATAAAATGATCAGTCCATTCAGTGATGACATGGATCCTTACATTCCTGAAGAAGAAGAATTCGGATATTGGGGTACTTGATTATTAATCGGGGGTAAGATCACCCTGTCGCCATTGCATACCTTCCAAATGAAGGACCCTCTGACAATTAGCACAAACCGTCTTTAGATTAGTAAAAGAACAGTTATTCCTGTTTCCGTCTATATGATATACATTGAATTGCATGTCATAATTTGATGTGTGTCCACATCTGTCACATATATGTTTTTTTGTGTATCCTGCTGTTTGCCAACGTGGCTGTCTTTTGGTTACACCACGTAAACAACTGTCACATTTTTTTCTATAATAAGTTTTTTTATTCTTAATATAATTCACTGCAACAGGGTTTCCGCAAGCACATAATGGACGTTTCATACTATATTTATGGTGCCCTTTTTGTCGCCTTTTTTATCCACCTCTATAGTGTATAATATAATCAGTATCTGCTAAATATAAAAAACCATATAAGGAGACCAAACAAATGGCATTAACATCAGCAGGTGTTGAAGTTACAGTTACAGACGAATCGTTTTACGTCCCAGCCGATCAAGGCATGGTACCGTCTATTATTGTAGCAACATCAAAAAACAAAACTTCAGGTACAGGAACAGGCACTGCGGCTGGTACACTGACAGCAAACGCAGGAACAGTTTATACAATTACAAGTCAAAGAGAACTAACAGAAACTTTTGGCGATCCTAAATTCTACACAGATACTAGCGGTTCGGCTCGTGACGCATACGAGTTGAATGAATATGGTCTTCTTGCCGCTTACTCACTTTTAGGTGTAGCAAACAAGGCATTCGTTACAAGAGCAGATGTTAATTTAGACGAACTTACAGGATCAGCATCACCAGTAACAGGTAGACCTGCTAACGGTACATACTGGTTAGATCTTGGAGATACAGTTTGGGGAATCAAAGAGTGGAATTCATCCACACAAACATTTACAGTAAAAACTCCAAAAGTTATTACTGATGTGTTTAATTTAGTAGGTGAAGTTTCTACTGGAATTCCAAAAACTGCATATGGTTCACAAGGTGATTATGTTATTAATGCAACAGCAACTAATAACAAATTATATTATAAAAACAAAAACAACGCATACGTCCAAGTAGGCTCAGGTGACAGCACAACACAATACGCTTCATGGAAAACTTCTTGGCCAACAGTTGAAGGCACTGCAACAGGTGGAACTGTGACTGCTGGGCATGTAATACAAATTAATGATTACGAAGTAGTACTAACGGGAACTTCAATTGATGACGTTGTAAGTGATATAAACGCAGGTAAAGATTCAGGTGCTATTCCAGGAGTACTTGCGGCAAAAGTCAATAATAAAATCGTCCTTTATGCAACTGACCTTGCAGAAGGTAATGATTCAACAGCAAGTGCTCAGATAAGAATAGCAAACGTTTCAGGCACTGCTTTGACTGGCTTAGGACTTACAGCAGGAACTTTTGATGCTCCAAGATTACACATTGGTTCACATACATCAGATCCAGGATTTAAAACTGCAGATGATCACAGTGCACCAACTGGAAGTGTTTTTATACAAACAACAGCAGTTAACAATGGTGCAAATATTGTTGTCAAAAAATATAATTCAACTACAGCGGCATTCACAACAGTAAATGCTCCTGTATACACAACACATGCTCAAGCATTGTACAACGAAGATAAATCAGGTTCAGGTGCAAATTTAACACTTGAAAATTTATATGTTCAGGTTAATGTAAGTGAAAGAGACACAATTCTTTTTGCTGGAGACAGCACAACTGCAACTGACTCTACGGTATTCGATGCAAACGCGGCACTTGGTTCGTACACTGTATTTAAAAGACAGGCTGCCGGTGCAACAAGCATCACAGGGTTGAGTGCTTTAGGATCAAGTCCATTTACAAGTGCAAATACATTTACAATTAGAGAAACATTGAGACCAGGCAACCAAGAAAATTCTACAAAGTATGGTACTTTTGGTCCAACAACTACTGTTACATTAGGCGGAACAAGTGCAGATGACTTTGTTGCGGCAGTGGCGGCGGCAGGTTTACAGCATGTTTCTGCAAGTTATGACAGAACATCAGACACAATTACAATGACTCACAGTGATGGTGGTGACTTTAGAATGAATGACACAGCAGGCACACCTGTTGCGGATGCAGGATTTGGAAGTTCAAATGCTTCAACATATGGTTTAGCAATAGACACAACTGGTACTAAGGTTGCAAACCTTTACACAATACCAGGTGGCGCATTTGGATCAGATGAAGTTATGGCATCAAATTGGGGAACATTAGTGTATGAAGCAACAACTTCAGAACCAACAGCAGATCCAAGTGATAATACACTATGGTATGCTTCAACAGCCAGCGAAGTTGACATTATGATACATGATGGAACTGCTTTCAAAGGTTATAAAAATGTAACTTCAGACGCAAGAGGCTTTAACTTATCAAACACTTCACCAGATGGAGTAATTGTTTCAGCAACTGAGCCAGGGGCAACAGATGGACAGTCAGACGGTACTGCATTAGTAAGTGGTGATATTTGGTTAGATTCAAGTGATTTAGAAAACTATCCAAAATTATACAGATATGATGCTTCAAAAGTAGACGGTGAAAAATTTGTGTTAATTGACAATACTGACCAAGTGTCAGAAAGTGGAATATTATTTGCTGATGCAAGGTTCCATTTAGACTCAGACAGCAACGTCATTACAAAAACTCCACCTACAATCAAGTCATTGCTTACAAGCAACAACTTAGATATTGATGCACCAGATTCAACACTATATCCAAAAGGAATGTTATTGTTCAACACAAGAAGATCATCGTACAACGTAAAACAGTTTAGAAAAAATTACTTTACTAGAACTAATTTTGCAAATACTGATGACTTCCCAACTCTGCCAGCAGAAGCAGATGCATGGGTCACTTTCAGTGGTAACAAAGACAACGGTGCTCCATTTATGGGTCGTAAGGCACAAAGAGCGGTTGTTGTAAAAGGATTACAAGGGGCAATCCAGAGCAATACACAATTACGTGAAGAGCAAAGAGAATTCAACGTACTTGCGGCTCCAGGATACATTGAATTAATCGATGAACTAGTAACACTTTCAGGTGATAGAGGCAACACTGCATTTGTAGTTGGAGATGTTCCAGCAAGATTAGAGAACACTGCAACAGCAATTTCAAACTTTGCTACAAATGCCGCAGGTTCGGCAAGCAATGATGAAGATGGATTAGTTACAAGTGATTCATTTACAGCAGTTTACTATCCATGGGGTACTACAAGTGATTTAGCAGGAAATGATGTATTTGTTCCACCTAGTCACATGGTACTCAGAACATTAGCAGTAAATGATGATGTGGCGTTTCCATGGTTTGCACCAGCAGGTATAAGACGTGGAGTAGTTGACAATGCTTCTTCAGTAGGCTTTATTAAAGCATCAACTGGTGAAAAACAAGTAATTGCAGTTAGTCAAGGCATAAGAGACACTTTACAGTCAAATAGAATTAATCCAATTTCTTTCTTAACAGGATCAGGACTTACATTATTTGGCCAAAAAACTAGACACAACGTAAGTGGACAGGGCGGAGGCACTAGTTCATTAGACAGAGTCAATGTTGCAAGACTGGTAGTGTTCCTAAGAACACAATTAGACAAACTGTCTCAACCATTTATATTTGAACCAAATGATGAACTTACAAGAAATGAAATTAAACAAGCAGTTGAATCATTCTTGTTAGAAGTCCAAGGACAAAGAGGACTATTTGACTTTGCTGTAGTGTGTGATGAAACAAACAACACACCAAGCAGAATTGATAGAAATGAGTTACATGTTGATATTGCTATTGAACCGATTAAATCAGTCGAATTTATATTCATTCCAATTAGACTTAAAAACACAGGTGAAATAGACAAACTAGGACTATAAAGGTTAGGAAAGGTATAAACATAAAATTATAGTGTAAACACTATAAATATAAAAAAAGGAGAAGATATGTCAGTAGCAACTTTAAGTAAATTTACAGTACCTTTGGCAAGTGATCAATCAGCGTCAAACCAGGGGCTATTGATGCCAAAA
>MDTB01092263.1_pt1 | contig 11544 bp, 19 predicted proteins | sample 811161 | NCBI WGS metagenome assembly MDTB01 (sample SAMN05326650, study PRJNA326480) | marine metagenome | isolation source: seawater | place: Mediterranean Sea | collected 2009
CAATGAATCCTGTTTCACCTTATGGTTGTGCAAAAGTGTTTGGATATAACTTGGTTAGGAACTATAGAAATTCATACGGATTATTTTTAAGTAATGGTATTTTATTTAATCACGAATCACCAAGACGGGGAACAAACTTCGTAACTAATAAAGTTGTTAAAGAAGCATGTAAAATTAGATGTGGGATGTCAAACAAATTTTATTTAGGAAATTTAGATGCTGCTAGAGATTGGGGACATGCAAAAGATTATGTGTACTGTATGTGGTTAATACTGCAACATGATGAACCAGATGATTTTGTATGTTCAACGGGTGTGTCACATACAGTTAGAGATTTAGTTGACTATGTCTTTAATAAACTTGACATGCCAAATTGGAAAGACTTCGTTGGCCAAGATGAAAAATTTATGAGACCTGAGGAGTTAGATGTGTTGAAAGGTGATTGTTCTAAAGCAAAAAAACTTTTAGGTTGGAATCATAAGTATACATTTGAAACAATGTTAGATGAAATGATTAATTATTGGTTAAAAGAATTTAAATGGGGAGGTTTATTAGATGAGTAAAAAATTAGGTATATTGTTTACAAGTAGAAATAATTATGAATTATTGGATAATTGGATGAACAAAGTTGATACTGAAAACTTTTCAGTATTAAGTATAGATGAAGATTCTATAGAGAAAAATAAAGAGATTGGTAAGGATGTTTGTTCTAAACATAATATAGTTTATATGGATAGAGAAAAAAGAGGAATGCAGAATAATATTGTAACTGCTTGTAATTATTTTAAACCAAAGGGAATTGAATATGTAATCTGGTTTCAGCATGATTGTTTTCCACTTAACAATAATTTTTTTACTGAATTTAATAATCTAATAGATGAAGAAAAATTAAATGAGTTTGGGGTAATAGGATTTAATTCTCATCACAAACAAATTGCACATCAAAGATACGACTCTGGTGTTAGAGAACTAAATGATACTGCTAGGACTCCTTTAGAGGTTGGTGATATGTGGTACAGAAGAAAAGAGTATTGGCCAAATTCAAGAGTTGATTACGATAAAAAGTGGGAAAAACCATTTGCAGTAGAATCAGTAGCTTGGTATGCTGCAGCAGTTAATCTAAATATGTATATGAAACATATTATACCCACCGATGATTATCACTTTTTTCATGCATGGGATGATATAGCATTTCAATTTTTATATAAAAATATTTATAATATTTGTTTACCACATTTCGATGTAAAACATCATCAACTGTCTAAAGAAGAATTTGGTATACCAAGTAATTCTCCAAAATCAGGAGACAAAAGAAACCATTATTATAGTAAATGGGGTCATCACGAAGTTTGGAAAAAAAGATGGGGATTCGAATATGGAGATAGAAATACTTTTGAAAGTATCAAAGAACACTATAAAGATACTTTGTTATGGGAATTTTATCATCATGATCCTATAACGGGCCCATTAAGGACTTTTGATGTATGATAGGTAAGAAGAATATTTTAGCTATAACACTTGCAAGGGGTGACAGTAGAGGAATATCAAAAAAAAATATTGTTAGTATCAACAATAAACCACTTTTACAATATACAACGGATGAGATAGTTAAGAGTAAATATATTGATGACTATGTGGTTTCTACAGACAGTGATGAAATAGAGGAAGTTTGTAATAACCTAAATGTAAATGTTTTTAGAAGAAAAAAAGCTTCTGATACACAAACAACCGCTGAAGGTTTGTTGGAGGTTTTAGATTATTATGAAAAATATGATTATGTAGTTGAGGTTATGTGTACCAATCCACTAAAGACAGTTGAAGATATAGATGGAGTTATAGAAAAATTGAATGAAACAGGAGCTGATTCTGTTGTGTCTGTAGTTAGAGTGTGGGATAACCACCCACTTCGTATCAAATATATAGAAAATGATAGACTTATGAATTTTTATGGTAATGAGAATCCAGATGTACCAAATGCAAGAAGACAAGATTTAACACCACCTGCGTATGTTAGGAACGGTTCTATTTATGCTATGACATATAAACAGATTGTAAATAAAAAACTAAGGATTGGTAAGGATGTGAGACCATACATTATGTCAGAAGAAAGAACAATAAATATTGATGAACCACGAGATTTAGAACTAGCAAAAATAATCTTAAAATAAATTTAAGGAAAAAACTTTAGTGCTCAAGAAAAAAATATTATTTATAGTCACAGTGTATAGAATTGGGGAAAGAATACATCCAATAATACCTAAATTATATGAATTTTCTGATATTGATTTACTCAAAGTAAATGAAATGAGTTCAGATATGAATTGGTATGGTACAAATGATCCACGTATTACTTTTAATAGTAAGTATGAAAAATATTTTGACAATATTTTTGATGGTGGTAGTTCTTCAATTGAACATTATGGTGCTAGAAATGAAACACCGTGTGATGTGATTAAAAATTTAAATATTGATAAATATGATTTAGTTATTTATGATGATGATAGAAATAGACACGGAGTTTGGTATATTTTTGAACAAATAAAAAATAAAATACCGATGATTGGTAATGTTCATGGAAATTGGTGGAGTTCATTGGATGGGTTTCCAGAAAAAAATAACATAACAAAGTCATATAATAAATCATTTAATTATGTTTCGGTGTTTGGTGCAAAAGAAAAAAACTCTTATGAATTTAATGATTTTGTTTTAGATGGTGGTATTCCATCAAATGACGAATTAAAATACTATGACAGAACAAATGATTTTATATTAGTAATTGTTAATTTCTTAGGTAATCGTAATATGCCAAGTCTTTACAACATTCAAGTCGATGAAAAATTTATCAACACAAGTGGATTGTTGGAGTTACAAAATAAATATCATAAAAAGATTGTCTTTAAATTAAAAAGTAGAGCTGACCATCCATATCCACAGAAAGATTTTGATTATCTTAATAGTGTAGTTCCAAAAGAATTAGATTATGAAATAATAATGGATTTTCCTGACCACAATCAATTAATTTGTGGTGCATTTTTAGTAATTTCTGCACCATCTACATTTGCATTAAAACCTATACAAAAAGGTATTCCAACTATATTAATAAAAGGTGCTGGAACTGTTGGTAATTTCTGTGATTATCGTGGATTGGTAGAATTAAACAAAGATATTATATTAAATAGAGTAGAAAAAGAAATATCACTTGGAAGAGATAATAATTTTATAAAAAATACTATCAATGGTGGTATAAATTTTAATTCTACTGAAAAATATATTAAAAATATAAGAGGTTTATTAAGTGAAAATAATTAAAGTAAATGGTTATTGTCTATCTTCTACATATGGTGATGGTAATGTGTTTGGACAACCAGAGGGTGTTAAGAGTATAGGATTAGTTGAGGTTCATACAGACAGTGGATTGGTTGGCATAGGAGAAACATATACAGGAGTTTATGTTCCTGAACTTATAGAACCAATAGTAAAAACTATTGAATCACTGGTGGTTGGTAAAAATCCATTAGACATAGAAGATGTATATAACTCAATGGAAATACCATTTGTTTCTATGAATGGTTTTGTTAGAAGTATCATTGGAGCGATTGAAATAGCATTGTGGGACATTAAAGGGCAAGTTGAAGAGAAACCTATATATGAGTTATTAAGTGATACATATACAGATGACTTTGGTGTATATGCAAGTGGTGGTTCAGTATCATTTTCTACTGATGATATTAAAGATGATGTTAGTAAGATACTTTCACAAGGATTTAATTCTTATAAAATGAGAGTTGGGGTTAAAGATTGGAAAGAAGATATTGACAGAGTAAAGACTGCTAGAAATGAACTTGGTGATAATAATTTAATGGTTGATGCTATACAAGGAACTTTAAATAATTGGCATCAATATAATTTAGTGTATAATTCAAAACAATTAGAACAATATAATTTAACTTGGATTGAAGAACCATTACATCCCTCTAAATTAAAGGAGTTGAAGTCGGTATATGATATGGTTAATATACCAATAGCAACGGGTGAGGGATTGAGTGGAAAACTTGATTTTGATTCTTATTTAGATTCTAAATGTATTGATATTATTCAACCAGATGTAACTCATTGTGGTGGTTTTATGAGAACAAAAAAGATAATAGAACAGGCTAAGAAAAATGGAATTAAAGTTTCACTACATATATGGGGTAGTGGAATATCTTTAATATCTAATTTACATTTAGCATTATCTATGGGAGTTGATTGGTTTGAAATTCCTATGGTTAGTTTAGATTTACTATCCAACGAATTTACAGAATTGAAGAAAATGATTTTAAACAAAGACATCACATTAAACAATGGATTGGGTATAAAACTTACAAATGATGTGAAACAATCTTATCCATTTGTAAAAAATAGTGGTTATAAAATAAAATGATAGCTTGTGATTTAATAAGAGATTTAAGAATGTATAAGCTTCCAATTGAAAAATTTGAAAAATTTCGTAATGATATATTTTTTATCGACCCTAACAATCCACCAAAATCAAATGATGTAGAGATTTATTTAGGTGATAGAATTAATAAACACATTATAGATGGATTTCCAAATTTAAAATGGATTCATTTAACTTCTGTTGGATTTGATAAATTAATTGGATTGGATAGAGATGATATAATTATAACAAATAGTAAAGGTATAATGGATAGCTCTATAATATCAACTACACTTGGTTTTTTATTTTCATTATCAAGAGGAATAAACTACTGTATTAAAGATAAGTTAGATAGATATAAATTTGATGAATATTTTCATAAGGTACAAGACATTAGTAATCAAACTTGTTTAATTGTTGGTATGGGTAGTATCGGCAATAAATTAAAAACTATATTAGAATCATTAGATATGAAAGTGATTGGAATAACAAGTGACAATATAAATAAATTGGATGATTATTTAATAAATTCAGATGTTGTTGTCAATTTGTTACCATACACTAATAAAACTAAATCAATATTTAATAAAAAAGTGTTTGGAAAAATGAAAAATAATTCGTATTTTATTAATGTAGGAAGAGGACAGACGGTAGTTGAAGAAGATTTAATATATGTTTTAAAAAATAATCTTATAGCTGGTGCGGGATTGGATGTGTTTGAAAAAGAACCATTGTCTAATGATTCTGAATTGTGGAAACTAGACAATGTTATTTTGACACCTCACATAGCAGGATTAAGTAAAAGTTATTGGGATAAACAATATAAATTATTTAAAGATAATTTTAATAGATATAAAAATTCAAAAGAAATGTTAAATATAATTAATTTAAAGAGGGGTTATTGATGACAAAATTAATAGCAGAAATAGGTTGGAATCATATGGGTGATATGGTATTAGCTAAAGATATGATTACAGCAGCAAAAGAAAGTGGTGCCGATTTTGCCAAGTTTCAAACTTGGAGTGTGAGTAGACTAAAAAGAGGTTCTTGGGATACAGATGGTAGAAGAGAAATATATGAGAATGCTGAATTAAGTTTTGACAATCATCTTGATTTAAAAAACTATTGTGATGAAATTGGTATAGGATTTATGTCTTCTGTTTTTTCTATAGAAGATGCTAAATTGTTAAAGAATGTAGTTACAGACTATGTCAAGATACCGAGTTTTGAATCAAGAAATGTAGAGTTAATTCATTATTGTTTAAAACATTTTAGACATTTGTTAATATCAACTGGTACATCAACTTATAATGAAATGAGGTCAACACTTGTCAGTATTCCACAAGATAGATTTACCTTGTTACATTGTGTGTCATCTTATCCTTGTAGTTTTGATATTGTAAATTTACCAAGAATGGGGTCACTAAAAAACTTATCTCATTCTGTTGGGTTTAGTGACCATACTCAAGGTATTGAAGCTTCTGTATTATCACTTGTGTATGGTGTTAACTATATAGAAAAACATTTTACTATAGACAATGACTTACCTGGTAGAGACAACAAATTTGCTATATTACCTGATAAGATGAAAAGACTTAGTGAGTATATTAAAATATCTGATAAGGTTATGAATTTTAAAGGTGTAGATTATCAAAATTGTGAATTAGATTCAAGAAAAAATTATACAGGAAGATTCAATGGATAATATATCAGTTATAATAAGAAATAGAAATGAAGAGAGATATATTGGTTATGCTATACAATCAGTATTGGATACATTTGATAAACCTGAAATAGTGGTTGTTAATAATAAATCTAACGATGATTCTATAAATATAGTTAAAAGTTTTACATTTAGTGATATAAAAATTTATGATGTAACCTCTTACACACCAGGTAAATCTATAAACTATGGTGTAACAAAATGTTCTAATGATTATGTGTTGATTTTATCAGCCCATTCACAAATTATGAATTGCGAGTTTGGAAAAATAAAAGGTTTATTAGACGAATATTGTGTAGTGGGTGGTAAACAAATACCAATATGGAATGGTAAAAAAATAAGTAGAAGATATATATGGTCTAATTTTATAGATAAAGATGGTACGAATCTTTTTAGTAACAATGAAAATAGATACTTTTTACATAATGCATTTGCATTTTATAAGAAAGAAACTTTAATTAAATATCCATTTGATGAAACTTTATCTACAAAGGAAGATAGGTATTGGGTTAATTCGTTAATTGAATCTGGTATGAAATCTTTTTATGATTCAGCTACAATATGTCATCATCATTACACAAATAATGGTGCAACTTGGAAGGGGATAGGATAATGAAATGTATAGTAACGGGTGGTGCAGGTTTTATAGGTAGTAACCTTGTTGATAGATTAATTAATGAAGGACACGAAGTTATAGTTATCGATAATCTATCTACAGGTAAAAAAGAAAATTTAAACGAAGAAGCAAAATTTTATCACAAAGATTTAACAGAAATGAGAAGAGAAACAGATTTTTCTGTATTTGAGGGTGTAGATGTTGTATTTCATCTAGCATGTTTGGCAAGAGTACAACTATCAATTGAAGACCCTCATTTATATCATGATAAAAATGTAAACGGATTAGTAAATGTTTTAGAGGGTTGTAGAAAACACGGTGTGAGTAGATTGGTGTTTAGTTCATCATCTTCTGTTTATGGTGATGCAGAAGAAGTACCTACATCTGAAAATTGTAAATTAGACCCAATGAGTCCGTATGCATTACATAAATTAATTGGTGAACAATATTGTAAATTATATAGTGAACTATATGGTATAGATACAGTGTCTTTAAGATATTTCAATGTTTACGGTGATAGACAACCAACTGAAGGTGCATATTGTTTGGTTATGGGAATATTTGCTGGACAAAGATTAAATAATCAACCAATGACAATCAGAGGTGATGGAGAACAACGAAGAGATTTCACACATGTAGATGATGTGGTTGATGCAAATATTAGGTGTATGGAATATATTGGTGTAGAATTTAAAGGTGATGTGTATAACATTGGTAATGGAGATAATCGTTCAGTAAATGAAATAGCGGATTTGATTAATGGAGATAGAATAAATGTTGACCCTGTCATAGAACCAAAAGAAACACTGGCAAACTATGATAAAGCAAATAAAGTATTAGGTTGGTCACCTAAAGGTAACTTAGAACAATGGATTCCAACTTGGAAAGAGGAAATAGGATTATGAAAATAGGAATAGTAGGAAATGGATTTGTAGGTTCATCAGTGGCATTTGGTTTCTCACCACAGACAGGATGTGATGCAGAAATAAAAATATATGATAAAGATGAAACTAAATCAACTCACACATTATCAGAAACATTAGAATCTGATTTTATATTTGTATCTGTACCAACACCATCAAATTCAGATGGTTCTATAAACTTAGATATAATATACGAATGTTTTCACGAAATGAGTATGTTGAATAAAAGAAAAGATAATGTAATATTATTAAGGTCTACCGTTGTACCAGGCACTACGAGAAAATTAAAAAATAAGTTCAGAAATTTAAACATTGTATTTAATCCAGAGTTTTTAACTGAAAGGTCTGCTAAGTTTGATTTTATCAATCAATCAAGGTTTATTATGGGTGGTAAACAAACAGATGTAGAAAAGGTTGCAAAACTATACTGTGATAGATTTGGAACAACAACTCCTGTAATAAAAACAAACTATGAAACTGCCGAAATGATTAAATACATGAACAATTGTTACTTTGCAACAAAAGTATCGTTCATGAATGAGATGTATCAGATTGCAGATGCTGCAGGAGTAGATTGGGATATGGCCGTAGATGGATTTATTAGAGATGGTAGAATAGGACACTCTCATTTAGCAGTACCAGGTCCAGATGGTAAGTTTGGATTTGGTGGTAGTTGTTTTCCAAAAGATGTACAGGCAATGATTAATTATGCTAAAAAGTTGGGTGTATCACCGAATGTTTTAAAAGGTACATGGGAAACTAATTTAGATGTGAGACCAGAAAGAGATTGGGAAAAACTAAAAGGAAGAGCAGTAGTAGATGAAGAGTATTAAATATAAGAACAAAGATGGTATAGAAATAAACTACAATGGAAATGACCCTCACAAAGTATTGGTTAGGGAAGTAATCGGAGAAGCGATAAGGATTTTTAACACTTATCAGATGGACTCACCTCAATCAATGGGATGGGCTATCCAAAGAGGTACAGATTTTTTAAAAGAGAATTTTAACTTGGAGAAATAGGAATGTCAAGAATAAATCCAGATAATTGGAAAGACTGGGAAAAAAACGAACAAAAGAGAAAAGATAAAAGATTAAAGAAAAAAAAACAAAGACAATCAAATAAAAGAAAAAAAAGAAGAGAAAAGTAAAATATCTATATATTTATATATATTAGTATATAACATGGAGAATGTAGTATGGCAAAAGATAAGTTTGGACCTTATATCCAAAAATTAATGACAACGATTCTTGATAAAGAACAAGAAGAGTTTGTGAGAGATTTGGCATTTAGTGAACTAAAAAGATTAAATGTAAATATAAAAGAGATTTTGTTAAAACATAATTCTGAAGAGGAATTGGAAAAAGAAAAAGAAAAACAGTTATTACAGGAGGACAAAAAAAATGTCACAAATAAGTAAACAAGGTGCCATCGCGGTACGACAAAATGTAGAAAGACCATTAAGAGCAATTTGGTCAGAAATAGAAAAAGCAGGTCTTGGAAGTAAATGTCAAGATGCATATGGTCACATATTTAAATTTCTTGATGAAGTTGATGGTTGGGATACTAATATAGGTGGAACACCAGAACCTAAAATAGTGGTTAATGGTAAAGAATTTACACCACGAGGGGAATAAGTTATGTCAAATAATCAGGCACAAGATAGATACAATCCACCAAGCACTACTAAAATTGATTTTGAATCATTTAGATTTGGTGAGTTAGAGGTAAACGAATTGTTTTGGTTGGTAGAAAATCAATCTGCACAAAATGTCGTTCACAGAAAAATAAATCAAGATGAAGCACAACAATTACAAACAAGAGAAATAGTTAGTTTTAAACGAAATCTAAAAGTATTTCAAAAAACTTAATGTCTTCAAGACCAATAAGAATACCAGGTAGAAGACTGGTATTAACAAAGAATATGATTTTGAATGCACAAGAGAATACAAAATCTGCAGCAGAAGCATCTCGTTGGTTGAGTGTGAGTTTTAATACTTATAAGAAATGGGCAAAGTACTATAAAGTATTTGAACAACATAAAAATCAAGAGGGTATTGGTATTAAAAAAGGTTGGGCAACATATAAAGTTCCAATTGATGATATTATTCTTGGTAAAAGACAACCACCAAAAAAGTATTCCTTTTCTACTCTTAAAAAAAGATTAATTGAAGAGGGATACTTTCAAGAAGAATGCTCAAGTTGTGGATATAATGAAACTAATTTGGCTACAAATGAAATATGTTTAAATTTAGATTTCATAGATGGTGATACTGAAAATTTTAAAATTGATAATTTAAGATTGTTGTGTCCAAATTGTTATTTATCATACAATGGTAGATTTGATAAATCAAAAATATTTTGTAAATAAACATGGAGAGGTTATAATGGCAAAATTTGATATAGAAAAAAGAAATAAAATAGTAAAAGTTCTTGAGAGGGCATGGTTACATACTTTAAAAACCCCATCTTCGAGAACTATGATTGCAGATTTAATCACAAAAGAATTATTTGGTGATGATGAAGGTGTTCTTAATAATACACCGTATGGTGATAATCCAATAACACCTGCAATCAAAATAAAATCTGAAGTAATAAAAAAGGAAGAAGTCGTTGACTTAGAGGTTTCTGAAAAAGAGGTTGTAGAACCTGTGGTGCAGAAAGAAAAACCTGTTGTGTCGAGAAAAAAAACAAAGACCAAGGACCTCCAGAAACCAAAAAGAAGAACATTAAAAACTAAAACACCAAGGGGGAAGAAAGATGGTATTAGTAGATTCTCGAAATAGAAAAATGAAAGTTGGTGAAAGAGTTCGTGTTGAACAAGATATACCATCACCAGATGGAGTATTGTACACAAATAGTATTGTAAAAATAGATGAATTTAATAATAATACTAATAAAATAAGAGTTACTGATTCTACAGGTAAAGTATGGTGGATAGAACCATCAACTGTTAGTTGTAGTTTTTTATAATTAGGAGGAAAAAATGAGATTAAAACCAGTAAATGATAAAATAGTTGTAAAACCAAAAGAAAAAGGGGATGACCAGGTTACAGTAGGTGGTATAATTTTACCAGATACCGTTCAAGATGGTGTATTAGTAGAAGGTAAAGTTGTTGCAGTAACGGATGGTATGTACTCTGCACATGGAAAACTTATTCCAGTCGTGGTTAGTGAAGGTGATACTATATTATATAGTAAACATGCTGCAGTGCATGAACATACTATCGATGACGATTCTTATGTTTTAATGAGTGTAAATGAAATTATATCAATAGTGAAGGATAAGTAAATGGATAAGAAACCAAAAATAGAAAAATTACCAGATGAAGAACTTCCAATGATGGAACTATCAGATAAACAAAAACAAGAATTAGATACTGCATGGGAAGAAGTGATGAGAGAAGCAAGAGGTGTGGTTGAAGATTATAGTAAAAATCCGTCAGAATTAAGTGGTAGTGTTGTTCATGTACATGAAGATAGTCCATTTGTAGATGAAGGTTTAAAAATGAGTAATTGGAATAAAGTAATTAAAGGTAATATCTTAGATGAAGTAGTAACAGATGCTAAAAATATATTATCTTTTGGAAAAGAAAAACCAAAAAAAGACGTTGACAAAAAGAAAAAAAATTAGTATATTATATAGTAATGTTAATAAAAGAATTTATATCAGAAACTAATAAAAATAAAATGATTTCAGATTTACTGAAATACTACAAAGTTGGTAGTGTTAAAGTAAAAACAAAATCAATGAAGAATCATGCACATTACAATGTTGATACCGGCACATTGGAATTATCTACACGGTATAAAACAATTAAGAATAGACAAATAAAAGAGTTCTTAATTACAATACTTCAC
>MDTB01191292.1_pt1 | contig 11544 bp, 13 predicted proteins | sample 811161 | NCBI WGS metagenome assembly MDTB01 (sample SAMN05326650, study PRJNA326480) | marine metagenome | isolation source: seawater | place: Mediterranean Sea | collected 2009
GCAGATGATTTTGAGGATTATCTAATTTTTTTAATAATAATTTTAATCTGTCTAATGAAAGATCAATATATTTAGGATGAAGCTTGACAAGTTCATCTAATAACTTTTCTGTTTTAGATTTCACTAATTAACTTATATGATCTAATACTTTGTACAAAGTTCCTTTAAGATCTTTCCTATGAGAAACAATATCTACCATTCCATGATCTTTAAGATATTCAGCTTTTTGAAAATCTATAGGTAATTCTTCTCTTATAGTGTCTTGTATCACTCTTTTACCTGCAAATCCTATTGTTGCACCTTGTTCCGCAAATGTTATATCACCTAACATTGCAAAAGAAGCTGTTACTCCACCAGTAGTAGGTTCAGTTAATATTACTATGTAGGGTATATTATTTTTATTTAACAAGTCGACAGCAGCAATCGTTCTAGGCATTTGCATTAAGCTGACTATTCCTTCTTGCATTCTTGCTCCACCAGAGGAGGTAACAATTACATAAGGTAATTTTTTTTCTATAGCAATTTTAGCTCCTTTTACTATCGCCCCTCCAACTGCTCTACCCATAGAGCCACCCATAAACTCAAAATTCATTAGTCCAGAAATAATTTCTTTATCTTTAATTTTACCTTGAATAAGTATGAAAGCATCATCTCTATTTGTTTTCTTTCTATATTCTTTTAATCTGTCTTTATATTTTTTTTTATCAGTGAACTTAAGTGGATCGTCTGAAATTTTATCTGGGCTAATTTCAAAATAATTTCCATCTTCGAAAAACAATTTTATTCTATCCTCTGCAGACATCCTAAAATGATAATTACAATTGACACAAACAAATAAATTTTCTTTTAAATCTTTATGATGAATCATATTTCCACATGAAACACAGTTGTTCCATAATTTCTCCGGAACACTTCTTCGTTTTACAAGTGAAGATAATTTAGGTTTAACAAAATTTGTTAACCAATTCATACCTTGGTTCCATTCTTTAGATCTTTTGAGAATTTATCAATTTCTGATAACATTCTTTGTTTATCATTCAAATTTTCTTCAATAATTTTAATAATACTCGAACCAACAACAGCTCCATCAGCTATTTTACATATATTTTTTACATCATTTGGGCTTTTAATTCCAAATCCAGGAACAACAGGCAAGTTTGTAAATTTTTTTATAAAATCTACTGATTTTTCAAGATCATTTAAATCAGCAGATTTTTGACCAGTAATACCCATAACACTCACATAATACAAAAAACCACTGGCATTTTTAAGTATCAGCTTTAATCTATCCTCATCGGTTGTGGGTGTAATCAATCTAATTAAATCTATTTGGTTGTTGTTTAGCTCATTAATCAAATCATCATCTTCTTCAGGTTGCAAATCAACAATTATTAAACCATCAACACCATTTTCTTTACATCTTTTAACAAACTGCTCAATGCCAAAATATAGGATCAGATTATAGTAACCCATTAAAATAATAGGAAGATCACTTTTTATTTTCTTTGCTTCAGCCGCCAAAGTAAAAATATTTTCCAAATTGATTCCTTTGCTTATGGCTCTATTACTTGATAATTGAATTGTTGGACCATCAGCCATTGGATCAGAGAATGGCATACCAATTTCAATTATATCAGCTCCATTATTAATTATAGTTTTTATAATTTCTAAACTAGTTTTTAGGTCAGGATCACCTCCAGTGACGAATGTTACCAATTTTTTTTCTTTATTCTTAAAAACTTGACTAATTAAATTAGTCATTTAAATTTTTATTTTCAATTCATCAGCTATAGTAAATATATCTTTGTCACCTCTACCACACATGTTCATTACAATAACTTTATCTTTGCTATAGTTTTTTGCTATTTTCTTTAACACTGCTAATGCATGAGATGGTTCTAAAGCCGGAATTATACCTTCTAATTTGCAACAATATTGAAAAGCTTCTAGTGCCTCTTTGTCTGTTGCTGACATGTACGTCACTCTTTTTTCTTCAAATAAAAATGAATGTTCCGGACCAATTCCTGGATAATCTAGACCAGCAGAAATTGAATGAGCTTCTTGAATTTGTCCGGTCTTTGATTGTAGTAAATATGTTTTATTACCATGCAATACTCCTGGTTTTCCGCCAGTTAAACTTGCAGCATGCTTATCAGTATTGATACCATGTCCTGCTGCTTCAACAGCAATCATTTCGACACCAGAATCGTCAAGAAATTCATGAAAAAGTCCCAGAGCATTTGAGCCACCACCAATACAGGCAATTAATAAATTTGGTGATTTTCCCTCTAATGTTTCAAGTTGTTCTCGAACTTCTCTACCTATAACAGATTGAAAATCTCTAACCATAGCAGGGTATGGATGAGGTCCTGCAGCTGTTCCTATAATATAGAAAGTATCCTTAACATTTGTTACCCAATCTCTAAGAGCTTCATTCATTGCATCTTTAAGTGATTTTGAACCAGTTGAAACAGATCTTATTTCTGCTCCTAAGAGTTTCATTCTAAAAACATTAGGTGATTGTCTTTCTATATCTTTTTCACCCATATAAACTATACAAGGAAGTCCAAATAACGCACATACTGTTGCTGTTGCCACACCGTGTTGACCAGCTCCGGTTTCAGCTATAATTCTGGATTTACCCATTTTTTTTGCCAACAGAATTTGGCCCATACAATTATTTATTTTATGCGCACCCGTATGATTTAATTCATCTCTCTTAAAATAAATTTTTGGACCATCAAGATCATTAGTAATTCTTTCAGCTAAAAATAAGGGACTTGGTCTACCAACATAGGTTTTTAAATAGTGGTCAAGTTCATTTATAAAATCTTTATCATTTTTTATTTTTTCATATTCTTTTTCTACTTCAAGAATCAATGGCATTAAAGTTTCAGAAACATATCTTCCACCAAACTCACCAAAATAACCTTTCTCATTTGGATAACCTCTATATGTATTTTTAAGCATTTTGTATTTTTTCAATAAAATTATTTATAATGCGATTATCTTTAATGCCAAGCTCTTTTTCAACACCAGAGGATAAATCTACACCAAATGGATTTATATCCTGAAGTATTTGCTGAATATTATTTATATTTATACCTCCTGATACAAACCACGGTTTATTGATTTTTAAATCCTTTAATATGTTCCAATTGAAACTTTTTGAGTTTCCTCCAGGCAATTCATCCTTAAGTGGTTTATAATCAAATAAAAAATAATCAGCACTTCTATAATCTTCTACTTTACTTAAATCATTTTTATTTCTTAACGAAATTACCTTGATTACTTTTACTCCAATATTTCTTAAACTTTGAATGTACTTTTCATCTTCTGATCCATGTAATTGTACAAACTTTAATTTTATGTCTTTTATAATTTTTTCTAATTCATTTATATTTTTATTCACAAAAACACCAACACCATTTATTTTTAAATTTTTTGCAATATTTTGAAGAAAAATAGCATTTTCAAGAGATATATTTCTCGGGCTCTTTGCATAGAAAACCATTCCAAAAAAATCTATATTATTATTTTCACAACATATAATTGTTTCTTTATTTTGGACTCCACAAATTTTAATTATCATTTTATAGCAGTGAATTGTTGATCTCTTTTAAAATTTTTAAGGGATTTTTTGATTCAGTTATGGGCCTACCTATAACTAAATAATTTGCCCCCATTTCTATAGCTTTTTTGGGCGTTGCAACTCTTTTTTGATCATCTCTTTTTATTTTGTTATCAAATCTAATTCCTGGTGTCACAATAATAAAATCTTTTCCAACTTGTTTCCTTATATATTTTATTTCGTTAGGACTACAAACAACACCATCTAACTTGTTTTCTTTAGCTGCTGTTGTAAACTTTTTGACCAACTTTGATATATCATTTTGATTATAATATTTTTTAATTTGAACACTGTCCATGCTTGTTAATATTGAAACACCTAATACCTTAGTAATATTCTTTTTAAACTTTGAGGATCTCATCATTTCATCTCCTCCTGATATATGAATTGTTGTAAATATAGGCTTTATTTTTATTATAGCTTCTAAACCATTTTTTACTGTATTAGGAATATCGTGTAATTTTAAATCAAGAAATATTTTAGGGCAGATTTTATAAATTTTTCTATATCCTACTAAACCAAAATTAAAAAAAAACTGGTAGCCTATTTTAAAAGCATAAACATCATTTTTTAAAATTTTTACTAATTTTATTGTTTTACTTAAATCTTTATTGTCAAGAGCAACTATTACCTTTTTAGAAACCATTAGTTTTTTCAGTTTCAACCAAATTATTTATTTTGTTATGTAAAATCTTACCAATTTTAAAATGTATCTTGTAACTTTTATTTTTAAATAACTTTTCATTAGTTTTAGGATTTCTTACAAATTTCTCTTTATTGATTTTTCTACTTAATGTTCCAAAACCTCTTATTTCAAGATTCTGACCATCTTTTAGTGATTTACTGATTTTTTTTATAAAAATATTAAAAAGTAACTCAATATCTTCTGAGTTTAGATTATTGTGTTTGGTATGTAATTTTTCAAGGATTTGAGATTTTAACATTAATCCTATTTTTTTAATGCTGAGCCTAAGATTTCGCCTAATGAAGCTCCAGATGAACTCGAACCATATTTACTTAAGGCTTCTTTTTCATCTTGAATTTCTAATTCTTTGATTGAAAGGTTTAATGTTCTGCTTTTTGAGTCAACTGATAGAATAATAGAATCTATATTCTCTTCCAGTGCAAATCTCTCAATTTTATTTTCACTTTTATCATTGGATAAATTAGATTTTTTTATAAAACCAAAAATCTGTTTCTCACTATCTACTACAATTTTTAAACCTTTTTCATCTATATTAATTATTTTACCTGTTACCTTTGAATTGATAGGGTTTTGTTCAATATATTCCTGAACAGGATCATTGTTTAAATGTTTTACACCTAGACTTATTCTTTCTTTATCAACATTAATATCAAGAATCTTAACTTTTAATTTATCACCTTTTTTAAAGTTTTTAATAATTGTCTCACATTCTTTTTCATCCCAACTTAAGTCTGAAATATGAACCATACCATCTATTTCATCAATAACTTTAACAAAAATCCCAAAGTCGACTATATTCACTATTTCTGTATCAAAAGTGTCGTTAATGTTAAATTTAGCTTTAAGTTTATTCCATGGATTATCTTTCATTTGTTTTAAACTACAATTTAATCTTCTTTTTTCATTATCTATTTCAAAAACTAGTACCTCTATTTCATCATTAATATTAAGTATTTTAGATGGATGAGGAGGTTTTTTTAGCCAACTAAGTTCATTCAGAGAAATTGTGCCATCATATTTATCATCTATGATGATATGAACATTATTATCATTCATACTTACCACTTTAGCTTTAATTTTTTGATTTATTTTAATGTTATCATTCACCTTATCCCAAGGGTTTTCAGTCAACTGCTTGATACCAAGACTAAGTCTAGCTAATTCTTCATCAAATTTTAAGACTTTCACTTTTATAGTAGTATTGATTTCAAGTATGTCTGATGGATTATTTATTTTAGTCCAAGAAATGTCAGTTACATGAACTAAACCATCTATTCCTCCTAAGTCTATGAATGCTCCATAATCAGTAATGTTTTTTACTTTGCCCTCAATAATTGACCCTTCACTAATATTTTTAAGAAGTTCAGTTCTTTGTTCTTTCAATTCATTCTCTGTAATAGCTTTTCTTGAAACAACAATGTTACCACGGTATTTATCCATTTTAAGTATCAAAAATTTTAAAGGCTTATTTAATAATTCTTTTGTGTCTTTAATTATTTGTCTTGTTTCTATTTGACTACCAGGAAGGAATGCAACTACACCATCAAGATCAACACTCATACCTCCTTTAACTCTATTGAAGGGCACACCAGTTACAACCTTATTTTCGTTAAAGCTAAGTTGTAAGTTATGCCACGCTTTTTGTTTCACTGCTTTTTCTCTTGAAAGGAGAGTTTCTCCATTTGCATTGTCTACATTCTCGATGAACACATCAGCCTCATCTCCAACTTGAATCTCTGATTTTTGACCAGGTCTTGAAAACTCACTTAATGGTATTCGACCTTCACTTTTTAATCCCACATCTATAGTTACTATATCGTTTTCAATTGAAATTATTTTACCTTTAGTAATTGTTTTCTCTTTAGCCGAAGAATTTTTTAGTGAATTTGATAAAAGATCATCATATTCAGAATTACTTATTTTATTAGCAGATTCTTGATTCATATTAGATAGATTTTAGTAAGTTACTTATTTGTTTGGTTGTTTCTTTAAAGGAACCATTATTATTAATAATGTGTGCACCAAAAGGGATCACTAATGGGGAATTTTTTCTAGATTTATCTTTTTTATCTCTCAATTTAATTTCCTTTAAAATTTTTGGGTATATAGACTTTTCACCACTATCAATCAACTGTTTATATCTTCTTTTTGCTCTAATTTCAGGTTTTACCTCTATATATAGTTTGAAATAAGCTTTTTTAAAAACAACTGATCCAATATCTCTCCCATCAATTACAAATCCTTTATGATGACTATTTTTTTTAACAAAATTATGTTGTTGTTTATTAACAAAATTTCTAACATAAGTATGCACAGCAATTTTTGAAGCAATTTTGCCAATTTCTTGAGTTCTTATTTTTTTACTTTTTTGATATGAAATTTTTTTGATCTGTTTTATTCTTTTTCTTATTTCAGTGATATTTTTAATATTTATATCTTCACTTAAAAAAATATATGCTAAACGTCTATACAAAATACCAGAATCTAAATGTTTTAAGTGCCACTTTTTACTAATATATTTGGCTATTTTCTCTTTACCTGATGCTGCTGGACCATCGACTGTAACAATTATTTTTTTCAAATGATGTTTCCACCCAATTTATTTAACTCGTCTTTAAAAGTAGGAAAACTGGTTTCAATAGAATCTGAGTCCTGAATATTCAAGGGGCCAATTTTTGTTCCCATTACAGCAAATGCCATTGCAATTCGATGATCATAATCTGTTCTTATGATATTATTTCTAATATTGTAATTTTTAGAAGGATAAATAAAAAGATCATCATTTATAGCTTCACAATTAACACCACAATTTTTTAAGTTAATTAAAATTAAATTTAATCTATCACTTTCTTTTACCCTTAATTCTTTTAATCCACGAAATATACTAGGTGAATTTGCAAAAGCAGCTGCAACAGCAAGAATAGGATATTCATCTATCATCAGATCAGCATATTCAGAATTTAATTCACACCCAATTAATTCAGAATTACTAACCTCGATATCACAGACATTCTCATTATTACTTAGTTTTTTGTTTTTTAATTTTATATTAGCGCCCATTTTATTTAGTGCTAAAATTAACCCATTTCTTGTTGGATTATTGTTTATATTTTTAAGGATTACATTCGAGTTATTGTTAATAAGAGCTGATACTATAAAAAAAGCACTACTTGAAAGATCATTAGGAACATCAATATTTTTAGAAACAAGTTCTTTTTGTCCAACAATTTTTATTTGTTTCTTATCATTGAATTTATCTATTTCAATGTTTGCACCAAATGCCTTTAACATTATTTCTGTATGGTCTCTTGTAACCTTATATTCTGAAATAGTAGTTTCTCCCGATGCATTTAATCCCGCAAGTAATAAACCAGATTTAATTTGAGCTGATGGAATTGTTAAATCAATATTACTAGAATTTAATTTATTTCCCTTAATTATAATAGGTAATGATCCCTTAGTTGTATCTATTTTGGCATTCATTTTAATTAATGGATCAGATATTCTTTTCATTGGTCTTTTAGACAATGAATCATCACCAGTTAAAACAGAATCGAATTTTTGTGATGATAAAAGACCCGTTAGTAATCTTGCACTAGTCCCAGAATTACCAAGGTAAATTTTGTCTTTTGGTTTTTTAAGAGAATTCAAACCATTTCCATAAATTATAATTTTATTGTCTTCTTCTATAATTTTAACCCCCATAGATTTAAATGCATTTAAGGTATGGTTAACATCATCAGACTTTAAAATATTATTAATTTCACTAATACCGTTTGAAACAGAAGGTATTATTATTGATCTATGAGATATTGACTTATCTCCTGGTATGTGAGGTGTGCCATTGACACCTTTAGTTATTGGATGACTGAACATTTTAAAGTTTAAAATTTGAACCTAAATAAAACTTTTTAATTTTTTCATCATTAACTGCCGATATTGGATCACCTTCAAAAAATATTGCTCCTTCATTAACTATATATACTTTATCTACAATATTTAGTGTTTCTCTCACATTATGGTCGGTTATTAATATGCCTATGTTCTTTTCCTTAAGTTTTTTTATAATTATTTTTATTTCTTCAATTGAAACAGGATCTATTCCAGTTAAAGGTTCATCAAGTAATAAATATTTTGGATTAGTGGCAAGTGTTCGAGCAATCTCTAATCTTCTTCTTTCACCACCAGATAAGACAATTGATTTAGATTTTCTAACATGATTTATGTCAAATTCATTAAGAAGATTTTGTAAGATTATATTTTGTTTGTTTTTATCTTTCTCTTTTATTTCTATTATTGATAAGAGATTATCCTCTACACTCATACCTCTGAAAATAGAAGCTTCTTGAGGAAGATAGCTTATTCCTAATTTTCCTCTTAGATAAATAGGCAAGTTTGATACATCTATTTTATCTAACACAATACTTCCGCTATCAGGTTTTACCAATCCTACAATAATATAAAAAGTTGTTGTTTTCCCAGCTCCATTAGGTCCCAATAAACCAACAATTTCACCTCTTTTAATAGAAATACTTATGTCCCTTACAACGTGTTTATTTCCATAAATTTTAGAAATTTTATTAATAGACAAGCCGCTATCCAAAATTTTGAATTTATTACTCATTATTTTTTATTATAGCTTTAACTTTAGTTTCTTCATCAGATTTAATTTTATATGAATTATTTTTAGTATCAAGAGTGCCATAATCTCCAGTTATATTTTCACCATTACGAATTATTATTACATCATCTATTAATTCAATTAATGAACTATTATTATCAAAATTTATTTTTTTTGCATACATTTCCGTATCATTGTTTTGAACATATGAAATATTTTTATCAACAACATTTAAAAAAGTGATTTCTTTTTTTTGATTAATATTATTAAAAATACCATCAATAGACTCACCTATTATTGTTATACTTTCATTGACTAATTTTGAGTTTAAGCCTTTAAGAGAAAATTCACCATTAGAGTTATTAACCCTAATAGTGCCATCAGAAAACATTGTAACATCTTCAGTTATTAATTTAGAATCAATTCCCTTAATTTTAATTTTCTCAAACTTAACTTCAAATTGTAAGATCTCTCCCTTTGCTTGCATTTGATAATTTGTAGAATTAAAATCAACATTCCCTTTAGCTTCAAGTTTTGTAATGTCATAAAGACTTTTGTCAAAGTTTATTTTTACATCATCAGCTTCTAGTATAAAATTATCTGATATTATTTTTACATTTTTTTTTAATAAATAAAATTTTTCATTTTGAAAAACCTCGATGCCATCTTCTGTTGTTATTTCTGTTTCACCTTTTTCTCTCCCAAAAAGATTACCTGAAAACAAAATAATAATTAATAAACTTAAAATTAATCTCATTTTAGAATTATAAAAGAACTTCCATGAAAAATTATTTTATTTCCTTTATCATAAATATTAAAACCTTCTGATGAAATTGTAGTATTTTTTGATTTAAATACTGATTTTGTTTTACTTTTAGCTGTTTGATTATTTCTGTCAAATATTACCCTATCAGTCTCAATACTAAAATTATTTGATTTAAATCTAACATTATCTTTTAACAAAATTTCATTTTTGGTTATGAAATTACCTTCTTTGGCTGTTATAAAAATTTTTTTAGATTTATTATTTATTGCAAATTTTGGTTCAGAAATATCTGCATTAGATAAGTTATTATCAGACTTTTCTAATTCATTTTTTTTGTAATTAGATTGTTTGGAAAATATGATTGCTAAAAAAAATATTATTATTATTGATGCAGAAAATATTATAAGATATCTATTTATAAATAAAAAAAAATTCAAATTAACTCGTCAATCTTAATAAATCATGAATATGCACAATACCTATTGGCTTTTTTCTATCACAAACAAACAAACTTGTTATTTTTTTTGTGTTCATTAGGTTAATGGCCTCACCTACTAACATACTTTGATCTGCTACAGTTGGGTTTTTAGTCATTATTTCTGAAGCATCTTTTCCAAATAATTTTGAATTTAACTTTCTCCTCAAATCACCATCAGTAATAATACCTAGTATTTGCTTTTTTTTATTAATCACTCCAATACAACCAAAGCTCTTTTTAGTCATAATGAGTAACGCTTTGGACATTTTATCATCTACTTTTGCTAAAGGAAGTTCTTTTTGGGTATGCATAATCTCACCCAAATTTTTTAAATCTTTACCTAAATTACCTCCTGGGTGAAGGCTTTTAAATTGAGTGCTTTTGAAGCCCCTTATTTCTAATAAAGCAATTGCAATACAATCTCCTATTATCATAGACATTGATGTAGAACTAGTTGGAGCTAAGTTTAAAGGGCAAGCTTCTATAGGTTTTTTATATAATATGCTTACAGTAGAATTTTTGCAAAGAGTACTTTTAGAATTGCTTGTAATACTTATCAATTTAATATTAAATCGTCTAGTAAACTGAATTATGTTGTTCAACTCAGAAGTTTCTCCAGAATTTGAAATAGCAACTACACAATCATCTTTTTTGATACTTCCTAAATCACCGTGACTAGCTTCTGTTGCATGTACAAAATAAGAGGGAGTTCCTGTTGATGTGAGTGTTGCAGATATTTTGTTTCCTATGTGAGCACTTTTACCTACACCTGTAATAACAATTTTACCTTTTGTATTATAAATTATATTTACTGCATCACAAAAGTTATTATTGAATGTTGATTTTAAATTTTTAATACTGCTTAATTCTCTTGTCAAAGTTCTATTTGCGCTATTAATAATTTTTTTATTATTTTTCATTAATGTTTAAATATATCTTGTTCTGACCAACCATTGATATCTAAGTCTGTTCTATATTGAATAAAATCAAAACAAGCTTTAGCTAGGTTACTTCTTTTTTCTCTTAACAACATTTTATCAAGCTTATCTTTTATCTTATGTAAATATAAAACGTCTGTAGCGGCATATTGCTGTTGTTCTTTAGTTAGCTCTCCACCCCAATCAGAAGACTGTTCAGTTTTTGATATTGATTTTCCTAATATTTCACTACAAAGATCTTTGTACCCATGTTTATCAGTATAGGTCCTAACCAACTTTGATGCAATTTTAGTACAGTAAATGTTTTTAATATTAATTTTGAAGTTGTATTTGAATACAGCTACATCAAATCTAGCATAATGAAATATTTTTTGAATTTTATTATTCTTAAGAATTTTAATTAA
>MDTB01208134.1_pt1 | contig 11543 bp, 26 predicted proteins | sample 811161 | NCBI WGS metagenome assembly MDTB01 (sample SAMN05326650, study PRJNA326480) | marine metagenome | isolation source: seawater | place: Mediterranean Sea | collected 2009
ATTTTCAAATGCATATCCTGAGCGATAAACTTCGTGATTCATTCTTGAATCTAAAGCGACCAGTATGTCAGGTGTAAAATCACGATAAATCGCATTACACCCGACTACTGTGCCTTTCTTTTTGTATTTGTCAACATCTAATCCTTTTCTTGAATTGCCATTGCCAAAACAAAAATGGGTGTCGTGAAATAAGGTCATTATTTCAAATCATTCTTTCTAACTGTAGGATTATAGATTTCTCTTGCGGCGTCTGAACCAGACATATAACCGATTGCATAGGCACACATAACTAATATACCTATGGGTAATAAAATTTCAATTACTTCGAACATAATATACTCTCCTTTGGTGCCAGTTTCTGTTGCAAGGTACTGGCAAACCCCTAGCAACCTAGGCTGCTAATGCAAAATTATTATAGTTTGCGTTTATTAAATTTTAAGTCTTCCGACTATCTCTCTCCAGTACGATTTCTCACAATGGTCGATCCTATTTCGCCCCCTTATAGGTCTATTTAGGATTGGTGGAGGCGCAGGGTATCGCACCCTGGTCCCTACTGTGTACTCTCATTACCTTCACTGAAAGATTTATTAACGATATCAAGTAGAGCGTCCGTGTCAAACTTCCACTGCATACCGTAACCCATTAAACAAGTTTCTCCGTTATCTACAACTGTTAAGAACATTGAACCCGAATCTGTTTCTTCGCTATACCAAAAAGATACCCATGCTATTGCTGGTGTGTTTGGATCGCCTTTTGATTTTACATCTGCCCATGCTATAGGTATTTGCTTAAATGTATTTGTTGCATGACCATAGACAGCTGTTGCACTACCACAAAATATTGGCGTCATTGTTTGTTTCATTGTTCCTGGTGGGAACATAGGATGTTGATCTGCTTTTGCTGTATTTGTTATAGAGTAAATTACACCTATGATTAAAAGTGTTACGAAAAATATTGTTAGTGTTAGTATTTGTTTATATGTTCTTTTCATTAAATTCCTTAATCGCCGTTTTTAGTAAAGGTAAATAGTCTTTTTTATCTTTGATGAATGTTTGAACAGCACCGTCTTCGGTTACGATTAAGATTACAACTTGTTCTATTGGTTGTAGGAATCTTTCTTCATACATTTCACAATAGGCAGAACCTTGTATAAAATAATTTTCTACCCACGCTTCTTTCTTCTCTTTTGTAGAAGTCTTGAAATCTATTACAGATATTTTGCCTTTGTATTCGGCGATACAATCTACACGACCTGCAACACCAAGTTTGTCGCTGTATAGGCCGCCTTCTTGTATTCTAATATTATTTATATTATCAAGTTCAGATTTCATAGTAACAAACAATGCGACAGGAAGCACAGCTTGCTTTGATAGTTCTTCGTTGTTTAAATAATTTTCTATTAATGTATGAACAGCAGTACCTCTACTTGCTGCTTGCCTCATCACCTGGTTTGCAACATCATTACCTACTGACTCTCGCCATTTAACAATGCCTTCTTTATTTCTGTCTGAAAGAACAGTTGTAATTGATGGATATTTGTTACCTTCAGGTGTAACATAAAATCTTTTACCCTTAATACTTTCGGTAGTAATATCTGGTAATATTTTATTTAATCTAACATGATCAAATTTTTTCATGTCATGGTTTTGCTTTAAAAATTCATACATCTTATTCATAACTGCTATTATAACAGTTTAGATGTGGATTGTCAAGCGTTACCCTCTAGTGATTGCGACTATTTTTTTAAGTTGTGATTCGATTACTTCTGCTCTATTCGGCCAATGTATATATGCTTCTGGTGACTTTGCTAATTTTACTAATAATGGTATGATAAGTTTTTCTAATTTAGCAAACTTTTCTTTTTGTTCTTTTCCTAAATTATCTTTTCTTAAATCATATTCATCATCCATTTGTTTTTTAGCAATCTCTAATTCAGTTTCATTTTTATTACTAATTTCACTCTTTGTTGAGTTTACAGCAGAATATATTTTATCTAATTTACTCTCTAATGATTTTACAATGTCGCTAGAAATTGCTTTAGCAGTTCCTTCAGCTGTTTGCTTAACTACTGTTTCTGTTTCTTTACTTTGTGTCTGTGTTGGTTTTTCTGAAACTGAGGTGAAACCCCAATCACCACCACCATCAAAACCATCTAAAAAATCTAAATCTGCCATGCTACTATTTATCTACCTCCGCCTTTAGTTATCCTAGTTCTATGTTTTTTTCTTACTCTCTCTATTTGTGTATCTTTCACTGATCTTTTACCATATCTACTCGCAAGAGGACTATTAGGATGTGCTTCAGATACTTTAGATAATACCTCTTTGAACCCACTATCAGTATGACTATCAACTGATCCGACACTTGATACTATATTCATTTGTGTAGGTGGTAATAATTCAATGTGTTTTTTCTTTATGAGTTTTTCCATTTCAGAAATCATCATATATTCCTCATATACTAGACCTGTTTTTCTATTATAAAATCTATATGTTGGCATTTTCTCGCTGTCTCCATTCTTTTCTCATTTGTATATATTTATTGTCGTTAGTAACACGATCTCTTGCTGCCTTGAATATCTTTGCTGACTTTGCTTTATCACTCGTTGCCCAATCTTTTTCTTGTGGTCTTACATCACCATTTTCATCATACTTTTTACCATCTTTGTGATTTGCATATCTTCTTGCTCTAGTAAAACCCATTTCTAAAAACTTTCTTGCCATATCCATACCTACAAAATCTTTTATATCTCTATATGTGTTATACAAAAATAATATTCTTGAAGCAGATAGATATGCTTCTGTAGGTGTTTTAAAACGCCAATGTTTACATATATCATTTGTATATGGTCTTACTAATAATACACCTTGTTCACCACGACCTATACGATATCTCTTGTCGTTCTTTTCAAACAATAAATTCTTGTAATCTAAATTGTAATCAAATTCTTTCATGGTCTTGTTACTGCTATGAATAGTGGCACAATCATAAAAAGAGAACCCCACCATGTTACATTAAATAACCACCATATGGTAGTAAGTGTAAATACACCCATCCAAAACTCGTTTTTGTTTAATATTTTTTTAATCTTTTTCACAACCACCACCTATTTGACCACTACATTCATACCCATGTAAGAAAAACTTTCTAGGTATATCATGTTCATGGGCAAAATAAATTACAACAAAACATAAAATTATCGCAACGAATATGCTCATTACATGATTAATCATGTTCGCCACCTGGATCATTTTTAGGTAATACAACTTTATAAGCATTACCATGCACGTCCCTATAATAAACATGACCTCTTTGTCTATCAGGTGAATGATAACCAGTTTTAAATCTATAAACATTTTCTGATACTTTAAATGTTGCAACTGTAACAACTATTGCTAATATCAATATAAAATGTGATACAACTGTTATACCAAACACAGACCAAGAAGCAAAATATAAACTAAATGCAATACACCATAACCATGCTAATACTTGCAACATCATATGGCGCACTTGTAAATCAGGAATATGTTTTAGTGGATTAAACCTATAATCCATAACACCATTCCAACTTTCAACTATAAAATTTCTCATGTCATACTCCCCACAAACCATTCTGGTTGTTCTCTTTTAGACCACTTAGCAAAATATGCTTTGGCCTCGTTATAATAATTTTTATATGATTGAATACTATCACCTTGCACTATACATTGTGGATAATGTTGCATAGCAGGAGGTGGTTCACGCCAACCTTCTTGCTTAATATTATCTGGTGCATTTGATAATACATCATTTAACAAAGCATTTGTACTATGTATTTTATTACCATATCTGTATGAATACTCTTTACCTAGTTCTACAAATAAAGAATACAACCACTCATACTGTGGTTTAGTTTCTCTTGCCCACACCACTGACGGATGGTGATAATGCACAGCTTGATAAACTGTTTTATCTAAATTAGGATTGCTCATTTTATATCTTTTCACATTACGACCAGTTTTACTTTTACCAATATATTGAACGCCATCTAGCATTCTATGTGCTGTAGATAATATCTGAGCATACTCTACAATCATTTTTACCACGTGTTTGTCAACGTGCTGTTCGGCACAAGATTTGACATTGTGGTCAAGATAAAATATATTCATATTCTTATTATATCAGATAAAGTTTGCTTTGTCAACCTGTTGCATTAAGGTTTGAAGTTTATCCATCCACATTCTTTTGAAATCTGGATGTTCTGCTTCTTGCCATGCTCTATATAAATTTTTAACTCTTCGCCAAAATAACTTTTCATTATATATCATACTTACCTCTTATATTATATTTGATAACTTTTTTTACTAATTCAACATAGTTTTGATTACTAGCATATTGAGTAAGATATTCTGCCAATACAAGACCATCATCAACACCACTATCTCTTGCCGCTCTAAATTCTGTAAAAGCAAAAACTTCATTTAGTATTCTTAAATAATCACGAACACTATCACATCTAGTTTCATAAACTTTTACACCCCAACCTGGCCATTCAGTCCAAGGTATTGGTAGTAAGTGTTCTTCATCAATATTCCAAGTTCGAATACCAAATAAATTATTACCTTCGTTAGCAAATCTTGATTTACCCCAACCAGTTTCTATTGCTGCCTGAGCGATTATAAGTTCCCTAGGCACTCTATTTTCTAGTGGTACCTCATTTGCATAAAGGTAATCTATACATTCATTTAAAGAATATACAAATTGATCTTTTGTTTCTGTTTGTATAACAGGCACAACTAATTCATGATATAGTTTTATTTCACCTCTTATATCTTCTAAAGGTTCTGGTATTGTTAGTTCATTAAATTCTGGGCAACCATCATCTGTGCATGGTTGATCAGCACAGGCATATACAAAAAAGTAAATACCTAAAATTGTTAAGATTATTGAAAATGATTTCATATTAATTTCCTCAACTCTCTTTTTGTTGCATAGGGTTTATGCAATTTACAAGTGAACCATCTAAACCTAGGATCAGGTGTAGCAGGTCCTTCAAATTCTAACTCGTTTGTTGCTTCTGCATATATCAATTTTTTCATAAACAAAGATAGAGCAGCGTCATATTCTTTACATGGTTTATATGATAGTCTATCTCGTTTAGGTGTTTCGTAAATGCCCTTACGACTTTCAACTATTCCTTTAATTATTTTTTTCTCGTATCTATTTAATTTCATAATTATATTTATTCTCCGTAATTCATAGGCACAGGTGCACCATTATGATTGTTTGTATATACAGTAACACCTGGTTTATTTTCACTTTTTGTTAGTCTAGTTCTTGTTTTCATATGTTTGACATAACTGGAATTAACATCAAAATGCCAAGATAATTGTTCTTCTTGCATTGGAAATACATTGTCATTATCTCTTAATTCAGGTTTCAACATCATATAATATTCACGAGCAAGGTCTTCGGTTGCAAACCAAACAACACCTTGTATTTCTAAAATTTGTGGATGATTACCATGTGATTTGCCATCTTTATCAGCAAAAGAAACCATACAATACATATTGTCAGCAGGATTATTACTCATTAGACAGCCGCCATTGCTAATTGTTCATTCCATTGATAGAAGCCATACCAAAGAAGTATGGCAAAAGCAACATAAAATAAGATAACTTTTTTCATTATGCCACCTTCTTTACATCAATAAGGTTAAGAGGAACAGCATATCTCATGCCGTTATTCATATTCTTAACAGCACATCTGGTTTTCATAACCTTTTCTACTGTGCCTAACCAGTACTCAAATTTACCAGAAACACCAACAGTAGAACCTACTGTAATAGTAGATTTAATTTTCTGACCGTCAGATTTTCTACGTGCTTTCAAAGCAGCAACTATAATGTTGTTATAGTTAGGACCCCAATCAGGTTCAGTTTTAATAAATGATAGAACATCATTTAAGGTAGTGAAGTTTTTAACTTTCGATTTAATCATAATATAGTCTTTCTTTTTTGTTATTATGATACTACGCTACACTATTTTTAGCAAAAAATCAAGCACTATCGGGCAGCAAAAACCCTTATTTTCTGCGATTTCTTAAATAAAAAAACCCTTATAAATCAATGACTTATATAAGTTACTGAAAAATAAGGGTTTTTAAAGTAATAAAATATGACTATTTTGCGTCTTTTTTCATAAAATCATCGTCCCAGTTGAACGCTTCTTTTACTAGATTTGCTGTGAAACCTTTGTATTTATTATTCACTTTTTTGTTCACAACGGTCACTAAAAAATCTGCTTCTTCACCAGATAGACCTTCTAGTATTTGTACAAATAATGTTTCTCTCTTTGTATTTGATAAAGTATTATCACCACCTTTTGTAAACATATATAACCTCTTTGCTTCTTGCGATAGCAAAGTATGATCTGTTCCTATTGGTGCGTCATTCTTTCTGTATGGCACATCGCCTTTTGGCAATAACCATTCTATTTTAGGATCAAAAGCACCTTTTAAAACTTGCCTTAGTGCTACCGAATCATGTTCTTTTAACACTTTTAGTTTTTTTGGTTTATCTTTTGCGTTGTTTATTTTTGTAGCAATCTCACTCATCATAGGTGGCACGGCTCTGCCAACATCTTGTAATGCTTGCATTCCCATTTTAGTTGCTAATGCTGGGTGTGATTGTGTTTGTTCTGGCATGCCCTCTTGACTTGCAATGCTGCCGTCTGGGTTTCTTCTAATTATAACCATAGTTTCTCCTTAACAGTTCTTTCAAAGTCTAAAATTCGTCAATGACTTCGATTAAAGTTTTAAGTTTTTTATTTATAAAGTAACCTAGAATCTTATCTCTAGTCGCTACTTTCACATTCAAAAACTCATTATTAATTTTATCCTCAATGTGTTGAGGTATACTACTCAAATCAATTAACTTACGATTTCTATTGTAGTTTTTTTCTTCTTCTTCGGTAAAGGTATTGTAGAAAAATATATCATCAATCCAACCTTTTAGTTTCTTTTTACTCAAAGGTTTCTGGCGTCTATTTTCTACGAACACATTATCATCTGATAGCACATTTGGTATACCATCGCTACGATCACCTTTTAATATATGTTCTTTAATATATATACTTGGATCTTCACCCTTACCTACAAATTTAGATAACACAGGATTGTATTGTCTTATATTTTTATTATGTAACTGTATGAAATCTTTATCACCTGATAATATCAATACCTTTTTTTGATGTTCAGGTATGATCATACGATCAACTTTTTTAATTAGTGTTGCGATTATATCATCTGCTTCTGCTGTTTCAACTTGTATAACTTTGTATGGTAAAAATGTCTTAATCTCATCTTTAATTTGACCTAACAAATTAAAAATATAATCCCAATCATGATTTGATTTTTCACGATTTGCTTTTCTACCTGCTTTGTAATTAGGAAATATTTCTCTACGCCATACGTTTTTACTATCACAGGCAATCACCATGTCACCATATTCTTTTCTAAATTTTTTATTGTGTGCTCGAAGTGAATTAAGAACCATATGTCTTACAAGGTCCTCACTCAACTCTACTGCTTGTCGACCATTAATCTGAACCATTAGGTTAGAAATCATTATTTGGTTTATATCAACTATAATCATATCAATATTATATCACAAAGTAAATGGATTGTCAATACTACTCCAAATTAAAGTCAGGTTCAAAATTTATTGATTCTTCTTCTTTCGGTGGATCTTTTCTTTTAACTTTTAGTATTTTATTATAATTAATATCGGTAAGTTTCTTACCATCTTTTGTGGTGTGTATGTTAATAAAACTATCAGTTATGTTTTGCATTGGGTGTGGTTTATCAAAATCTCTTTTAAGTAAACTTTTTATTCCTTCAATTACTAATGCTAGGTCTCTTAAAAATTGATCCTTCTTTAGATTTACAACGTTGTCTTGTAATACTGCAAGAATATCCATTGACAACTGATCTGTAAGTTGCTCAATAAACTTTTCTTTTTTAAGTTCAACTTGTTCTTCCTCAGATAACTCAGGCATTCTAGGTGAATTTCTAATTATTCTATTTGTAGGAAACTGTAATAACTTACCCATGATTATATACTAAATGATGTGCCACAACCACATTGTGATTTAGCACGTGGGTTATTGAATTTAAAAGTGCTGCCAAATATTTCACTATCATAATCTATTTCTACACCTAATAAATATAGTTCATTCATTTTATGCACTAACAATCTATCATCTATAACATGATCATCTTTTTCTGCTTCATTTTCAAATGACCACTCATATTCAAAACCTGCACAACCACCACCTTTTACTTGTAATCTAACATATTTTTTATCATGTTGTTTTAATAAGTTACCTAAATGTGTGTATGCTGTATCTGTTAGTGTTAAGTTCATATAACTATTTATCTCCTGCAGGTGCTATTACTGTCCATTTAGTTAGATGGTCCTCGTATTCACCAAAATACATATTATCCCAATCACCAGTTCTTAAATAACGTTGCATAGCACGAATATATCCCTCAGCAGCATATCTTTCTCTCATCTTTTTATCTCTATCTTTTTGAGGCACATCACGATTTCTTGACCGTTCAATCATACCTGCTGCTTTTGCTATACCTTGTTGTGTTTCAATCCATTTTTTGATATTTTTATGTGAGAAGGTATTATCATCAGGTAGTTCTAGTACCGATGGGTGAACACCTTTTAGTTTAGGTGGTTTTCTTTTGGCACGTAGTGCCGCCATACGTTCTTTAACTTCTTCTTTTTTAGTTAAAGATTCTTTACTTTGTTCAAATGCTTTATCTGTTTCAGATTGTATCAAAGAACCTCGCCCTTGAAATTAATTTTACCTTGATCAGCAAAATATTCTTTCAACTCATTGTATCCGCCTATGTGTTTGCCATCAATAACTATTTGTGGTATAGTTCTAACTTGTTTACCTAATGCTTCAAATAATTCTTGTAAAGATAAATCTTTCGTCACCATCTTTTCTTCGTATTCATGGCCAAGGCGTGTTAATAACGCCTTCGCCTTATCACAAAAAACACATGATGGTTTACTGTAAACTGTGATGTTCATATTATTCTACTATTGTTACTCCCTCTACTGGCACGGCGTCAATCTCAGCGATTGCTTCTTCAGCAAGTTTATCTATATCAACAGAACTATTAGCATTTGCTACTATATATTCTGCCAATCTATTTGCGTCACCGACACCATATTTGAGACCAATATAAACTCTATATTGACCATCAGCAGTTTCATAAACTGCCTTGTTCCATTCTTCATAACCTTGGACTTTCGTCTGTTTGATTATATTTACAATGGTACTTTCGACTTTAGAAGCAACATCTTTGTTACCTTCTTGTCCTATTTCAGTAATATATAGTTCAGATCGTTTGTTCATTTCACCCTCTAGTTGATCAGCCAGACTTGCTTTTGCAATCATAATTGCCTTCTCAACTGCTAGTTGTAAATCAGGACTTGTGCCTTGACCCACACCGTAGATATAATCTTCGGCATCCCTATCCTTGATTAGACCTTTTCTGATTTCAGCGTCTATGTACCATTGTGGTACCTCATTTAATAGTCTGCCGTCATCTATTTTTGCTTCTTGTTTTACTTCGTATGTTTTTTGAGCACAGTTTGCTAAAAACAAAGTAAGTAAAGCAATTAATATAATTTTAATCATGTGTTTTACTCCTTCACTTTTTCAAGAACGATTGCCGTTATGTCAACCATCTTATCCATATTAATTTTATCCTTAAATGTTCCCCAATGCACCGTAAGGACGACAATGCAAGTAATAATAACTAATAGTTTGGTCATTATTGTTCTTCCCAGACACCTTTTTCATTTAAACAAATCATACCAGGCGTCTTAAAGATATGATCTGGTCTTGCAAAATACCTACAATAAGCAGGTGCTGACAAGTCTGCATAATAAAATTGTGCGAATAGTTCCCAATAATTAGGACCATCGTATCCATCTTGACATTTTAAAACTTCTTCTTTTGTTACAGTTGTTACTCCGTCTTTTGTAACAGATGTTGTAATAGTTTTAATCATACAAGGATTTTCATTTAACCATTCTGATTTACTTTTACCATAAGCATAATTAGTTAGTAATAAAAATGTTATTAACAATAAGGTTGTAACCATAAAAGGTCCTATAGGATTTCTCATCTTGCATCCTCTATGATCCAACGACCATCAGGTAGTTGACAGGCAACACCCCATTCACTTTCTCTTTTAATACCACTCATCGGCCATTGATGTCTGATAGAAATAACCGAGGTGTACTCTCTACATTTTTTCATACTATTTACATAAGTTCTTTCAATCGTAACAGAACCCCAATTACCTGTTGCTGAGTTGCCCCAATTTGTATGTGATCTTTTACCTGGTGCTGTATTTAGTGTATCAACAAAAACTGCTGTATGTACGTTCATATCATTTTTATAAAATAAACTTGATCCTAACATACCTCCAACTAAAGTACAAGCAGCGGTAAGTTCTATACCAGCGTTTAGTAGACCTTGACAAGTATAATATCCAGAGATTGCACCTGCACCTGTGCCAATGTGTGATTTCACTTGTTGTTGTGAGCAACCTGTAAGTAAAAATAATATTAATAATATTCTAATCATCTGCCTATATCCTTAATATCTTTTTTACCAACAACCATACTCGGACCTTTGTTATAAGCAGGTGCGATTGTGTATTGACCACTGATTGCAAGTTTTTCATTTGTAACTGGTTTAGTGCCACTAGATTTATAATCTTTCGGCCAGTTCGAAGTATCAGGTGCGTTACTACTAAATGTTTGTAACTTACCAACTTGTTCTAATGGCATGACTTTAAAACTATCTCTACGGATTGTTCTATGTGGATCAATACCTAGTGATCTTAATAATTTATTTTGTTTATCAACTGCCTCGTGATAAGATTTATTCTTGATAACCTTTTTGAACCTACGTGGACTTGTATTATGTGTGTAAATAAAACCCATTACAGACCTGCTACTTTAGATAAACCCCACAATAAAACAAAAGTGAGTATGCTTAGAAAAATTAAATATTTAATCATGATAGAGTAACATCTTCGCCATCGGCAGAATTTCTAATTTTATTACTTCTTTTAATTTCTTGATTAATTTCATGCCAAGGTTTATTTTTAGACCATTCGGCAATAAGATTATCAAATTGTTTTTGAGATATCTTTGTACCTCTAAACATATTTGGTTGATCTTTTTTAAGTTGTTTCATTTCTTTTAGAAATTTAACTTTATCTTCATTTGTTTTTTGCATTTTAAACTCAGCAAATAAGTTTTCTTTGTTATAAACACCATCCATAATGTAATCCTTTCAATTTAGTTTATATTATCACACTCGGGCCTGATTGTCAAGCTCTCTCTTTTTGTACTCAGCGTCTATCATTTCCTGAGTCCAATCTTTACCGAACCATGTGTAATTCGGATCATAATCATGTATTAACATGAAATTAGATTTTTGACCGTATTCCATAAAGTA
>MDTB01132784.1_pt1 | contig 11541 bp, 9 predicted proteins | sample 811161 | NCBI WGS metagenome assembly MDTB01 (sample SAMN05326650, study PRJNA326480) | marine metagenome | isolation source: seawater | place: Mediterranean Sea | collected 2009
TATAGTTATTTCCTTCAATATTATCAAAATAGTTACTTAAATTAATTGTATCAAGATATATATTATTAACCATTCTATCATCGTAAATTTTATAGAAATTAAAATTGCTTAGGTTAATAATATTTTCAATGTTATTTAAATAATCATTTTCAATAACAAATTTTTTTTCATATCTATATTTTTTTTTCATTTTGGATATAAAAATTCATAAACATTTTTATTATAATCAGTTATGTTAAGGGGGCCAATTCTTAAATAAGAATTTTCTTCAACAACAAATTGATCATTAACATTTTCAAATTCTAGATTCAAATAATGATTACCAGTATCACCAATATGTACTTCGGATGGGCCAAATTCAGATTTTTTTTGATATAATGCAATACCGTATTCACTATTTTTAATCATCAAACCTTCATTTAGTGATTGGATATTTTCATTATCAACACTCAATTTGGACTGATCTTTAACGGCTAGGCCAATAAAAGAATTATTAATTTTTGCAAAGTTTAAATATACTGAACTTTTTTCTCCTATGCTTATACCTTTATCTCCTGATTTATTGATATTTACATTCTCTAGTTTCACATTACCTGCAGATATATCAATGCCATCATTGCCATTATTAATAAAAAAAGAATTTTTAATAATTCCATTTGAGAAATCTAAATCAATAGCATCTGATTTAGAATTAATAATTTTCAAATTATCAATTAAAAACTTTGAATGAATTATATTGATTGCATCTTCAGCATCAGCATTTTCAATAATTGAATTTTTGATATTTATATCTGAATTATAAAAATTAATAGAACCTGTATTTATAATACCTGCATGATTAATATTTCCTAGATCTGAAAATTTTACATAATTAATATTTGAAACTCCATTTGCATTGATAACTGATAGGCCTTGTGAATTTACGTCAGAGTATATATGAATATTATCATTTTCATTACCTAAAAAATTTACAGGTGAATATGAAATCAATTTACCTGATTTTGAAATTAAAATTTTAGCACCAGGAAATATTTCTAAATAAAAACCTGGAGGTATAATTAGAGGTTGATCGATAATGTGCTGTCCTTTATTAATAGTAATTAGATTTTTTTTATTATCAATCTGTAAAAAAGCTAAATTAGATAAAGATTCTAAATCATATTTTTTAAATTCATCAATATAATATTTTTGAAGTAAATAATTAACTTGTCTAGATTGAATTTTATCAGATCCAATAAATGAATAATTAAATTTTACATCTGATATATTTTCAAAATTATTTTTTTTAGTAATTTCTACAATTAATTCATTAGTAGAATTATTTCTGATAATAAATTTATTATTATGATCAATTTTTATATTATTTATAAAGAGTTCACGAAGTTGAATATCTAAATTTTCATTAGATACAAAACTAATTAGTAAATTATTATCATTAGTTTTTAATACTTCCTTAATAAAGAGAGAATTATCCTCAAGGTTTAATAATGATCTAATATAATTTTGATTTTTATATAAAATATTTTTATCACCCGGTAACCACAAACTATCTCTATAAGATAATTCATCTATGTCTTGATAAGGCCATAATAAAGGCTGGTATTTTGATTTTAATTGAAAGTATGGATAACTTTTATACAAAATTTTAATTTGATCACTAGCTTCAATATCTACAATTTCAAAAAAATCATCTAATAATGATTTTGATGAAATTTGTTCTAATGATTTTATATATTCAGAATAAAATATTTCGTCACTAAAAAGAATATTAAAGTAATTTTTTTCTAAATTATTCTTATTTATAAATTTTTTACTACCTATCAGTCCTAATAATTGTGTGGGGTAAACAGTTTGCTGATCATACCCAACTGGTTCAATTAATGAAGTCAGTTGATTATAATAAAATCGCATATTTTTTAGCTGTCCAGCATGCCTATTCCCCCATAAATCCTTAATTGCATAAAACTTTGCTAAACTAGGAATATCAAAAATATCTGATGGTAAAAGCTTATTATCAAAAAATAATTCTATATTTTTTTTTATGATTTTTGATTGCTCTATAAAAAATTCATTTTCTTGAATTTCTCTTTCGCTATGTTGAAATTGAACAGGGTATTCTAGATTAAGGTTAATTCGAAAAATTAAACCTTCTTTTTTTTGATTATTCTCCAATAGTCTTTTATCAAAATTTTCCTCTAATGCAAAAATTGGAAATTGTTCTCCATTTAAATTAAGTCTGATAAATTTGTATCTTAAAGATATTAGATCATTAAATAATAAAAATTTGTGATAATACCATTCGTTCATAAATCCTCTTGTCTTTGGATGTTGAACAGCAAATCTTTTCATACCAAATAAAGTATCGTCATTTTTCATTTTAATTTTATACGAACCATATTTACCCCAATGATCATAACTTTGTCCCTTTACTCTAATATCAATATTATATTCTTGATTTTCATACCTTAACAAAGCTGGGACCCACTCTTTTCGCTTCAGACTTACTTCATCTAAATTATCTAAACCAAGATAATATTTATTTGATAATTTTTTAATGTATTCTAATTTTTTAAAATCAAGATCTTGTATATCCAAATAAATTGTTTCAGTTTTTTGATTAAAACTTTTTATATAATTATTAATAATCATTAAATTATTTTGTAAAACAATTTTTGATTTTTGATATGTTGGATGTATTTTATCTATTTCTAAGATTAGTAGAGGATATAAAAAAAGAATAAAAAATATAATTAAAAAAGTTAAAAGTCTTTTTCTTTTACTTATTTTACTAAAAAAAATTAATAAAAGTTTATTATAATTATTACTTCTTTTTTTTATTAACATAATTAAAATATTATTTATCCAAATATATTTATTTTATCATCTTTTAAATAATATAATGAAAATTTTGGGGTTTTATTTCTATTTTTATATATTTAATAAATTATATAAAATAATTATGCTGCACTTAGGTTGCTTACTTTTTTTGGTAAAACAAGGTTAAATTTTTCTTTCATAACCTTTTCTACTCTATCATCAACAAGAGGTTTATTAACAAAGCCAATTTTTTCTTTATCAGGTAGCAGTTCAGGGTATAACGTAGTTATTTCATTCATTGATTGTTCATATGAAGGTGAAATATTTTTTTCAATTAGCATTTTTTTAAGATAATCATTAGACATGTTGAGTCTGCGTAAAATTGGAGTTAATTGCAGTATTTTTGATCCATAGTGTTTGATTTTATGAAACCAAAACATTGGATCAGAGTATACGATAAGTTCATAGTTTCTATACATTGCTTTTTCTGCCCATTCTAAGTTTTTTTGAAATTCTTCATCTGTCATGTTTGTAATATTAAAATTAAAGGATTTTGAAGTATAGCCAGATACCATCGAAGAAATATTTAAATAGTCATGTTCATTATGAACTATACCTTGAGCAAGGGCTTGATCATATACAGCACTTCCAGGCATAGGAAATAGTTTATTAAATCTTCTAGGTGGCATTTTAGTATCTTTGAAAAAATCAATTGTTTCTTGAAGCGTTGACTTATCTTCGCCAGGCATTCCATAAATAAGTTGAACTCTTACACCCAAACCATATTTTCTAGCGTTATCAAATGACTCTTTATAATGAACTGTTCTTGATCCTTTCATCATTGCTTTTAATAATCGATCTGAACCGGACTCTACACCAATACCATAACCCACACAGCCTGCATCAGCTATCGCTTTAACAAGTTCAGGATCAGTAGTACTTCTACCTACCGCTTGCCCACTCCAATAAACTCCAACCTTTTTCATTTCTTTTGCAAGTTCAAGAGTTCTTTCTTTTTGTAAAATTAAAAGATCATCATCAAATCTAATCCCCTGAATACCAAATTTATTTTTTAAATATAATGCTTCTTTAGCAACGTTTTTTGGAGATCTTTCTCTTGTTTTCATATACGGAGTAGAATTGGTACAGAAGGTACATTTGTAAGGACAGCCCATACCAGTTACCATACTGCCAATTTTAATTTTTGATAATGTTTTATGATAAACTTTATTTAATCTTTCATCTCTTATATGGCTTTCCCAAGTTTGAAGTGTACCTCTATAATATTTAGTTATATCTATTAATCCATCGTATCCAGGGTATGGATAATCATCTCTACTTTTTTGTGGAATTCTATGAGGTGTTTGAATATATTTTTTATCAGAGTCTAGATATGCAATTCCATCGACTTTTGAGTAGTTTGGCCAACAGCTCAACAACTCTCCCGCTGTCTCTTCACCTTCACCTAAAACGCAAACATCAACCAACATATTTTCTAGTACTGTTTTGGCACTATAAGTTGGTAAAGCTCCACCCATTATAATTGGACAGTTCAATGTTTTTTTAATTAGGACGCACAATTGTAAAACTTGATTATATGTATTAGCCATTGATGAGATGCCAACAAGATCGACATTTTTTAAAGATAGCAAATATTCCTTAAGCTCTTTTTTCTTATAACACTTCTGATTGTTATCAAATATTATTACTTCGTGACCTTCTTGCTCTAAATAAGCTCCTATATAACCAATGCCCATTGGATAGTTAACTCCGGTCCTGTTTTTTTTAACTGACTTTGGTCTAGTTACTGGATTAATTAAGAGGATTTTCATAAAATATTAATAGAAATATACATATTTTTTTCTACTTTATCAATTATATTTTGCAAATACCAATATATCTTAGTTAAGACAAGTATATGAAAATGATTGATGTGCTAATCTGTCCCACTTGCAAAGGTTATGACCTTTCATCAGCAAATAAAAAAATTATTTGTATTAATTGTAACAATGAATACCTTTTTGATGATGAAAATAATCAAGTTATTTTTGATGAAGTATATAAAACTAAAAATATAGATGAAGAAATTTTTTCTGTAAAAAAAAATAAGTTAAAATATTTTACTTGGAGAGAGTTAAATTATTTAAAAATAAATGAATATATTAATAAAATACCAAAAAATATACTTTGTGCTGATGTAGGAAGCGGTCCAATGACAAATAAAAATCTGTTATCTAAATTTCAAAATACAATTTATATTGATGGAGCAAAATTTAAGTCAGTAAACATAGTTTGTGATTTTGAAAAATTAATTCCACTTAAAGATAATTCAGTTGACTTTATTCTTTTATCAAATGTTTTAGAACACATGTTTTATCCAGAAATTTTATTAAATGAAATTTACAGAGTTTTAAAAACTAATGGAAAATGTTTAATACTTGTTCCTTATTCCATTAAATTACATCAAGAACGGAATGATTATTTTAGATATACTAAACAAGCATTAAAACGTTTACTAGAAAATTCAAATTTTTTTGATCATAAGATTAAAGAAATAGGCAGTGTATCAAACGTTTTAGGCAGTATACTTAAACATGATATGAATACGATTAGAAAAAAAAGTTCATTCGTTAAAATAGTAATATTTATATTACAAAGATTAATTCATAAACTATTTTTAATTCAAAGAAGCTTTGATAGTACCACTATTAATAATCAGATTCCTCAAGGTTATTCGATTGAAATAAAAAAATAAATTGTTTTCTATTTTTATCATATTTTATTAAACATTTAATCTTTTTTTTAAAGATTTTTTATCTTTTTAAATTCTTTACAAGTTAAAATTAGTTTTAGAAAAAATTTATAGAAAATATTTAAAAGTTATAAATATCTGATGTCAAATATGTCTCATGAAATTTAATTTTTTTATATTTTTGTTTGTCTGAAATTTTATAAAAATTATAAAAAGAATTAACAATTATATTATATTTTTTCGAGGAAACATCCAAAATCTTTTCATTTGAAGTCATTATTTTTATCTTAGAAACTTTATATTTTATAAATATGTACTGAAAAATTTCATCAAATAAAATTTCATTAAAAATACTAAAATCGATTATAGACACATAGTTGTTTCCTTTTTTAATAATTAAATAATGATCTTCTTTTTTATCTAAAACATTAAAAAATAAATAATCAAATTCACTTTTAGAATGATTATCAATTCTCCAACTTAAAAACTTGTATGATCTATTGATTGTAAAAATATTTTTTCTTTTATAAGCATAATTATTGTTTTCAAAAAATTTTTTTTTATCATATTTATCCATAAATATAATTTTATTAAAAGTTTCTTTATTTTTTTTAAAAAATTTATTTTTTAGAATAATTTCATAAACTTTAATTTCTTTTAATTTTAATGTTTGATATATTTTAAGAGTATGTTTTGGAGGTCTATATATGCCAACATAGTTATAAGACGAGATTGACTTTAGAATAAGTTCAATACCAAAGAAATTAACATCAGGTGATTTTCTCCATGAAGATATATATATGCCTTTTTGAGCTTTACTATTGAAAATAAATTCTACAAAAAATTCATAGGATGCAAATTTTACTCTATAGTCAATCATCAAAGAATTAAAATAAAATTTATTTTGAAAAAAAGGATTAAGATCAAATAAGTAATTTAAATAAGCATCACTTGTTGCATAATCTTTAGTTTGCCTCACTATATTTTCAAATGCCTTAAAGTCATCTTTATTTGTATTTATTACAAATTTAGGTTTTCTATAACTGTTATTTGATTTGAGGTTATTAAAATTATTATAGACATTAATTATATTTTTAAAAAATCTATAATAAAAAAGAATTATATTATTTGTATCATTTTGTCTTTTGATATGAATAATATTATTTTGATATTTTTTATTTATTGATAAAGAACCATATCCTGTCCAAAGTGCAGCAATATAACCATATTTTTTTAAAATTATATTTAGATCAAACAAAGTATCCATGTTTATTTCACCATATGGTAGAGCAAATATATTTATTTTTTTATCTAAATTTTTTTCAAAGTATCTAGTAGATTTATCAATCTCTTGATTTATTTGATCAATACTTAAAAATTTATAATTAATATGGTTATATCCATGATTCACTATTGTAATATTTTTATGGATGAAATTTTCCTTAACATCTTGTATTGATAAATATCTACTTGTGTTAATAATATTTTTTTGATCTATACTTAGGTAATTATTATATATTTTATCTATAATTTTAATCAATTTATATTGATTTATATTTAAATTTTTAGAATATTTTATAAAGGAATTATTTTTTATATAATTTTTATATTTTAAATTCGTTTCTTTATTAAAAATCCCATCAATGGTGTCCTTAGAAAGAAAATTATTTAATATATATACTTTCTCTCTAATTGAATTATTTAGAATAGTTGAAATATTTAAACATATCGAAAATGGTATATCATTTTCTATTAAAAAATTTTTTATATTATAAATTGATTTTGATACATCATCAAAGGTAATAACTATATTAATTTTTTTTAAATTTTTAAATTCAATTACATCTTTAATATTTACTATATTAAAAAAAATCTTAAAAAAAATTATTTGCAATTTAAATTTCAATGGAGTTACATAAGACAATTTTTGATATTTATTATTTTTATTGATTTTTTCAACACGATGATAATTATAAAATAAAATTATTTTTATATCTTTATTAGTTATTAATTTTATTATTTTTTTCATTTTTTCAACTCTAGAATCAATACAGAACGCCTATTATTATAAGAAGTATCTACACTTATTAAATGATGATCATTATTCATCCTTGGATGTAAATCACATTTATTTATATTTCTAAATTTAATTGGTGAAAAAACTTCAATAATTTTACTGTTAATATTACTTTCAATATTTAGTAAATTTAATTTTTGATAACCTAGTCGATTTGGATAGGAATCATTTAATATAAATTTATTTCTAAAAAAATACGGGTGAAAATCGTGTCTAATATTTGAATTAGAAAGATAAGTCTTTATTTCATCTTTTAAATTAAAAAATAAAAGTTTTGATTTTTTATAATTATTTATGGTTAAAACAATATTGTTCTTGTCGTAAAAATTGAAATGACTTGGATTCCAGTCATTAAAATTTATAAAATGTATTTTATTAGTATTAAAGTTAAATATTCCTAAAGTAGAATATCTTTTACTATTTTTTACCCAAACATATAAAAAAATAAGAATTTCTCCATCTGGCGAAAATTTTAAATGATTAAAATAACTTATATCAAAGTTTAATTTGGTATATTGTTTGTTTAATTTATCAGCTTCAGATATATTTAATAATTCTTTTCCAATCTTTTTGGATGAATCAAAAATAAATATTGAATTATTTTTTTTGAAGTAATTATTATAGTATTGACCTTTATAACCATATCCTAGTCTAAACGAACCTAATTTTGAAAAATCTGTAGTAACAAACCTACCAACACTTTGATTAAAATCAAAAAAAGGTAAATCAAATTGATCAATTACTTTACCATTTTTTTTATCTATAACTTTTGATAACATATTTCCATTTAAGGAATCATTAAATAATAAATAATTACAATTTAAATCAAACCAAGATAGTCTACTTCCAAATTGAAAATTATACAAATTACTGTTAGATATTTTTTTATACTTTTTTTCTTCTAAAGAATAAATTCCTATTTCAATATTTTTTACAGAATTCTTAACTTTAGATAATCTATGGACTAAATGAAATTTACTATTAATATGAAATGGGCATAGATCATAATACCCAAAAAAAGTATCGTGATTTTCATCATCAATTAAAAATATATTTTTTACAATATCTGGGTTTATTATTAATTTTTTTTTAAACAGAAGTGTTTTTGATATTAAATTAAAAATATTTTCTTTTAATATCTTAATCAATAAATTGCTCCATCAATTTTAATTATGGATTTATTTAAATACTCAGATTTATTGATTGCATTTATAATATTTGCAATATTTTTTACTTTCCCAAATTTTTTATTTGGTATTTGATTTAATAACTTTGATTTTCTACTATTCGTAACATCATTTATCATCCCTTTTTCAAAATATCCCAACTCAATGATATTTGATGTAATATTTAAACTCCCGTACTCTTTTGAGATAACTGATGATAAACCATATAATGCAGACTTTGATGCTGAATATGCAGATGTTCCCTCAATTCCTAATTTTGAAGTAATTGATGAAAAAAATATAATCCTACCCCATTTTTGAGAAATCATTAGGGGTAATATATATTTTATTATATTGAAATTAGAAATAACATTAATTTTAAAAGTTTTTTCCCAATTTTGTTGAGTATCGTTAATTAATAGTGAACTATAAGAATAACCATGCATAAGCAACAAAGTAATATTATTTAAATATTTTTTATTTCTATAAATTAAATTTTTTACATTCTTTTCGACACTAAGATCTATTTTAATTTTTTTAAAATATTTATAATCATTTTTAATTTTATTTTTATTATATAATCCTATTATGTTTTTATCATCTATGTAATCTACTAATTCCTCAGCAATACCTCCTGAAGCTCCTGATAAGATTATCATTTTATAATTTTTCCATTTTTATATATACAAGTTGCCCAAGAATAACCGACACCAAACCCTGACATAAGTATAAGTGAGTTTTTTTTTATTAGCTTCTTTTTTGATGCATCTTTTATGGCTATTGGGATTGAAGAGGAAACTGTGTTTCCAAGATTTTTTATATTAAAATAAACTTTTTTCTCCTCTAAATTTAATTTTTTTGAAAGTGAATCAATTGCTAGCTTACTAGCTTGATGAAAAATATAATAATCTATATCACAAATAGTTAATTTATTTTTTTTTAAAGTTTTTATAATACTGCGATAAACATTATTAATTATAAATTGCAACATTGCAGGCCCATTCATGAATAACTTATTATTTTTAACCATCAAATTTGAAGCTCCATTACCATCTATTCCATAATCAGAAAAATATTTATGTTTTAGTTTATTTTTTTTTAATAAAATTGCTGAGGCAGAGTCTGAAAATAACGATTTCACATTAATATCTTCTTTTATATATTTAGTATAAGTATCACTACATATAATTAGCCCATAATTAAAAGAATTAGACATAAATAATGAATTTGCAATCTCCATTGCATTAATAAAACCAGAGCAGCCTTGATTAATATCAAAAGTAAGACAATCATTATTTAATCCTAAATTATTATGAATAATACATGAATTTGTAGGCAGAGGGTATAATGGTGACTGAGTTACTAAAATTAAAAAGTCAATTTTGGTATTTTTTTTTTTTAGAATTTTGATGGCAGCTTTTACAGACATTGAAATAACATTATCTTTTGGTCCCGCAATTCTTCTTTTTAAAACACCAGTATTTTTTATTAATTTCTTTTTATAAATATTTGAAATTTCAAGAGCACTATTTAATTCTATTTTTTTTGGTAAAAAAAATTCGATATTTAAAATATCAAAATTCATTTTAGTATCTTATATTTTTTTAAGATTACTAAAAAATCTCTAACATTATTAACTGAGGCTAACTCGTTTATCTTTGACGATTTACCATTTGTTGAATTATCTAGTGACATAAGTATTTTTAATTGACCTAAGGAATCCCAATTTTCAATATTTTCGGTACTACTTTTAATATTGATTGAATTTTTTTTGATTTCTAAAGCTACTTCAATTAATTCAAAAAATTTTTTTTCATCCATAATTACTAACATATACATCAGTTGTTGCAATTAATATACCAAATTTTTCTTGGTAAAAAATTATTTTTTTTTCTTTTAAATTTTGTAATAGTTTTTTGTTTTTATAAAATATTTTAGGTAATGGCCAATCAATGGACATAACTTTATGTGTCGACGTAAAATATTTTGTAGAAAAATTTAAAATTTTTTCTTTATCTGAAAGAGATAAAATTGGATAAAATATTTTACCTTTTTTATATAAATACTTATTTGCTTCTCTTAAAACTTCAATAGTTAGCTTTGTTCCATCAAAGCCTGAGTCACAGGGAACATTATTAAACCAATCTGAAAATATACTAATTTTATTAGAAATAGCAGATATATCATTAATTATAACATCAAATTTATTTCCTCTCCATGGATCATAAAGTGAACCTTTTTTTATTATTGCATTAACATTATTAAGTTTCATATTTTCATTACAAACCTCAATTGCTTCTTTAGACAAATCAGATGCATAAATAAAATCTTTGCATAAATTTTTTTTGAATAAACCAATTCCAATCACACCATTGCCACATCCTAATTCCAGAATTTTTTTTGGTTTTTTTATAATTTTATTAACAGATTTAAAAATTAGATTGCTAGTTATATTTGGAGTGAAAACATTTTTTGTATTTAATATTTTGATACTAAAGTTGTCTTCAAATTTCCAGTCAATTATGTTTTTCACAAACACTTATTATCATATAACGTTATTTATATTATAATATATTTTTAATTGGTAGCGGAGGAGGGATTTGAACCCCCGACATCACGAATATGAGCCGTGCGCTCTGACCAACTGAGCTACTCCGCCAATGTTTAAATTTTAAACACTAAATGATTCTCCACATCCGCATGTACTTTTTTCATTTGGATTGTCAAAA
>MDTB01134937.1_pt1 | contig 11541 bp, 9 predicted proteins | sample 811161 | NCBI WGS metagenome assembly MDTB01 (sample SAMN05326650, study PRJNA326480) | marine metagenome | isolation source: seawater | place: Mediterranean Sea | collected 2009
AAGCAAGAACAACTATCATTTTTGTTATTTTGTTCATTATTTATCCTTTTGTTACGTTATTGTTTAAACAATATACTGAAACCTTTTTAACAGTTTTAAGATCACTTCCGCTACATAAACTCCTTTATTTTGCTCATATTTTGGTATATTGTTGCATATTTACAACAGTTAAAATCGTTGTAATACAATGTTTTTTAAAATCATGGTAGAAATAAATTAAATACAAAAAGATATTCTTTCGTCTATTTTGCGACTTATGAAATACATCAAATTTATCCTAATCTTTGCATTTCTCTCTTTCACGTCTTGTGGTGGTTTTAAAAAAGTAGATCAAAGACAGATGCCTGACACAGCAAAAGCAAAAGCGAGAAAGAATATTGAAGAAGGTCGTGGGGCTGGACTAGGTAATTTACTTAAAAAACGAAATAATACTAATTATGAATTTTCTACCTCAAATCCAATGTGGAGGGCATCACTAGAAACTTTAGATTTTTTACCATTAACAACCGTAGATTATTCTGGAGGAATGATAGTTTCTGATTGGTATACAGACTCATCTTCGACAAAAGAGTCGATAAAGATTTCAATAAGATTCTTGTCTAATGAGGTAAGAAGCGAAAGTCTCAAAATTATTATTCATAAAAAGACATGTTTGAATAATATGAATTGTAAAGTAGTATTAATGCCTAATACTAAGATTAAAGAGGAACTCCATTCAGCAATTATAAGAAAAGCAGCTTTACTAGAAAAACAAATCAAAAAAAAAAAATAAATTTTAAATGGAACGAATAAATTTTCAAGTAATTGAAAAAAAATGGGGAAATATTTTTTCTAAATCTAAACTGTATAACAAAAAAGGTAAAAAGTTTTATTGTTTAGAAATGTTCCCTTATCCGTCAGGTAAAATTCACATGGGTCATGTCAGAAACTACACAATAGGAGATTTGATTGCTAGATATAAATACATGAATGGGTTCAATGTTTTGCATCCAATGGGATGGGATGCGTTCGGTTTACCAGCTGAAAATGCAGCTAAATTAAATAATTTAAATCCAAAAAAATGGACCAAAGAAAACATTTCTGTGATGAAAAGACAACTAAAAAAACTTGGTTTATCAATAGATTGGGACTTAGAAATATCGACCTGTGATGAAAATTATTACAAACATCAACAAGAATTATTTATTGATTTTTATAATCAAAATCTTGTTTCTAGGAAAGAAACTTATGTAAATTGGGACCCGGTAGAAAAAACTGTTTTAGCCAACGAACAGGTAATCAATGGAAAAGGTTGGAGATCCAATGCAATAGTTGAAAGAAAAAAATTATCTCAATGGTTTTTTAATATAACTCAGTTCGCTGATAAACTTTTAGAGGATCTTAAAGATTTGCCTGGCTGGCCAGAAAAAGTCAAATTAATGCAAAAAAACTGGATTGGAAAATCTATTGGTTGTGAATTAAATTTTAAAGTTGATGAAATTGCGGATGATATAACCGTTTTTACAACTAGCCCTGACACTATTTTTGGTGCAAGTTTTATAGCCGTCTCAGTTGATCATGCTATTTGCAAAAATATTAAAGATAAATCTGAGTTTGAAAAGTTTAAAGATGAATGTTCAAAAATTGGAACTACTGAAGAGGCTATAGCAAACGCTGAAAAGTTAGGACTAAATACAAAATTATTTGCTCAACATCCCTTTATTCAAAATAAAAAAATACCTATTTACGTTGCTAACTTTGTTTTAATGGATTATGGAAAGGGAGCGATATTTGGTTGTCCAGCTCACGATCAGAGAGACTTTGATTTTGCTTCAAAGTATAAATTGCCAATTACAAGAGTTGTTTCAAACACTAATCATGAACCAGACGATGAAAAATTAAAAGAAGCTTATACTGGAGATGGTGTGCTTATTAATTCTGAGTTTTTGAATGGGTTCAATATAGTTAAAGCCAAGGAGGAAATCGTTAAAAGGATTGAACAAAAAAAAATTGGTAAAAAACAGATTTTATTTAGGTTAAAAGACTGGGGTATTTCAAGACAAAGATATTGGGGTTGCCCAATACCTATGATTTACCTTGAAGATGGTTCTGTCGTTCCAGTAGATAAAAGTGAACTTCCTATAAAACTACCCGAGGATGTAGATCTTAATTGTGCTGGGAACCCATTAGATAAACATCCAACCTGGAAAAAAACCTTTCATAAAAAAACTGGTAAACCGGCTGTCAGAGAAACTGATACTTTAGATACATTTGTAGACTCTTCATGGTATTTTATTAGATTTTGTTCTCCTTTAAATAAGGTTTCTCCATATAATAAGGCAAAAGTAAATTATTGGATGCCAGTTGATCAATATATTGGAGGGATTGAACACGCAATATTACACTTGCTATATTCTCGTTTTTTTATGAAAGCTATTAATAAATCAGACAAAAAAATAAAGTTTACAGAACCATTTAAAAATTTATTTACTCAAGGGATGGTTTGTCATGAAACTTACAAAGATGAGGAAGGCAAATGGCTTCGCCCAGAAGAAATAGAAAAAATAAATTCTAAGGAAGCAATAAAAAAGTCAGATAACACTAAAGTTTTTGTGGGACCCTCTGAGTCCATGTCTAAATCAAAAAATAATACAATTGATCCAGAAAAAATGATTGAGCGATATGGAGCAGATTCAATAAGATGGTTTATTCTTTCCGACAGTCCTCCTGAAAAAGATGTCCAATGGTCAGATTCAGGGGTCAGTTCTTCAAGTAAATTCTTGCAAAAAATTTGGAATTTAAATCAAATGGTTTTAAATAGAAAAGATATTAAAAATGATAAAAAAGATCAAAACAAATTTGAAAGCAAAATAGAACTATACATTTATAAGATCGACAAAGCTATTAATAATTTCCAATTTAATGTTGCAATAGCTTTATTTAATGAAATTTATAAACACTTTTACGATTCACTTAAAAATAAAATAAATAATAAAATTCTTATTAATAATTTAATGAATATAATGAAACTAATGTTGCCATTTACACCCCATATCGCAAGTGAATGTTTAACTAATTTGAAATCTAAAGATTTAAATAAATGGCCAAAAATTAATAAAAAAATATTAAATAAGATAAAGGTGAATTTAGTTGTTCAAATAAATGGTAAAACTAGAGATGTAATTACTGTTGATCAAGATCTAAAAGAAAAAGAGATAGATCTAGTCGTAAGAGATTCTAAAAAAGCTTATAAATATCTTGAAAATAAAAAAGTTTATAAAACAATTCATGTAAAAAATAAAATTATAAATTACCTTATAAAAAATTAATGAATAAACTCATATTAAAAACATTATTAAACTTAGTTTTTATTACTTTGCTTAGTTGTGGTTTCGAGGTCGTAAAGAACTCGAATATAAATAATTTTATAATTAAAGAGTTTAAGAGTTCTGGGGATGGAAGAATAAATTATAAAATTAAGAACAATCTTTTAATGGGCTCATCACCTGACAGTGAGAATTTTATATTTTTAAATTTACAATCAGAAAAAAGAAAAACCATTAAAGAGAAAAATATTAAAAATCAAATTACTAAATATCAAATCACATTAACAAGTAAGATAAATCTCCAATCGATCAAAAACGCAAAGAAGATGAAATTTAATATTACAGAGTCTGGTGAATTTTTAGTGGGATTGAACAACTTGGAAACGATAAATAATGAAAAAATAATTATAGATCGTTTAACAGAGGAATTGTCAGAAAAAATATTAAAAAGAATACATTCAGAGATAAATGATAGTAAAAAGCTTTAATTTAGAAAATAAGATTGAAATAATAAATAAATATAAAATACATTTATTTTATGGAGAAAATTTAGGTTTAAAACAAGACATAAAATTTAAAATCAAGAAAGTTAATAAAAAAGTTGAATTTATAAATTTATTACAAGAAGAGATAATAAAGAATTCATCTATTTTAATTTCAGAAATAAGAAACAAATCTCTTTTTCAGGAAAAGAAAATCATTATTATTGACCAAGTAAGTGATAAAATTTTAGACATCATATCTTCCATAGAAAAAGAAATTCAAGATGAAAAAGTTTATCTTTTTGGTGATTTGTTAGATAAAAAATCAAAATTAAGAAATCTCCTAGAAAAATCTACCGATTGTGGGGTTACTCCATGTTACAAAGACGATGAACAAACGATAAGAAGAATTATTATGGAAAAGCTAAAAGGGTTTGAGGGAGTAAATTTGGAAATTATAAATCTATTAATTAGAAATACGCGGTTACATAGAGAAAAACTAAATAACGAAATAAGTAAAATTCATAGCTACTTCTATAAAAAAAAATTAGATTATAATAAATTGAGCAAACTATTGAACGATGAAACAAACGAAGACTTCAATTTACTAAAAGATATGGCTCTAAGAGGTGATAAAAATAAAACTAATAAGTTGCTAACTGATACAGTTTTTGAAAAAGACAAAGATGTTTATTACTTAAATTTAATTAATCAAAGAATCAACAAATTCAAAGAAATTGATGAATTAAAACTACAGGGGTTAAACATAGAAACAGCTATAAACAAAATAAGGCCTCCAGTTTTTTGGAAGGATAAACCAATTTTGATTGAACAGTTAAAAAAATGGAACAAAGAAAAAATTAGAACTGCACTTGATCAAACTTACAACGCAGAAATACAAATAAAATCAAATACTATGATTAATAAGCATTTATTAATTAAAAATTTACTTTTAGAACTTTGTTTGACAGCTAACTCTTCTTAAGTAACCTAGATACTAACTCAAACTGATCCAAATTTTTATAAATTATTGTTATCTTGCCGGAATTATTTCTCTTATTTTGAATTATTACATTAAGACCTAAATTATCTTGGATTGCATTTTGTTCATTAATTATATTTGAGTCTATTTTATAAGTGCTATTCTTTTGTGGACCCTTTTTGCTTCTTACTAAAAGCTCGACACTTCTAGAACTTAATTTTTTTGCTACAATTTCTTCAGCTATATTTGTAGCGCTTGGTAGACCTACTAATGGCCTTGCTTGACCAGCAGTTAAATTACCTTCTTCTATCATGCCTATTACATCTTTTGGTAGTGTAAGTAATCTTAAAGTATTACTTATATGACTTCTGCTTTTTGACATAAATTTAGCAATTTTATCATGATCGTATTCAAATTCATCTAATAATCTTTGATAACCTTTTGCTTCTTCTACAATATTAAGATCATCACGTTGAATGTTTTCTATAATCGCAATTTCTAAAGACTCATTATCATTTACATCTAAGACGACTATAGGCACTTCATGTAAGCCAGCTTTTTGGGCAGCTAGCCATCTTCTCTCCCCAGCAATTATTTCAAATCTACCTCGATCAAGTTTATCTTCCCTGACTGCGATAGGCTGGATCATGCCATTTTTTTTGATAGAATCAGATAGTTCATTCAATTTTATTTCATCAAAATGATTTCTAGGCTGGTATCTGTTACGAGACAAATCGCTTATGTTTACTGTTTGGATTTTGTTAAGATTTTTTTTTTTACTATTTTTATTATCTGGTTGATTTTGATCACCAAATAAAGCTGTTAAACCTCTACCTAAACCTTTTTTATTTTTAAATTTATTCATGCAGCGCTTTCTACTTTGTGATTTTTTTTTATAAATTCGTTTGCCAAATCAAAATATGATTTGCTCCCTAAACACGTCTTATCATAAATTACACATGGCAATCCATGTGAAGGAGCTTCGGATAATCTTACATTTCTAGGTATTACAGTTTTATATACTTTTTCTTTAAAATAATTTCTTGCTTCTTTATCTACCTGTGAACTTAATTTGTTTCTTTTATCAAACATAGTTAAAAGTATTCCTTGTATTTTTAGATCAGGATTTAAATTCGTTTTAATTCTATCTATTGTTTTTACTAGCTGTGTAATTCCCTCTAAAGCAAAAAATTCTGTTTGAAGTGGAACAATAAGTTCGTCAGAAGCTACTAATGCCATAATAGTTAATAAACTTAGCGACGGAGGGCAATCTATGAATATATTGTCGTATTGAGAAAGTAAATTTTTTTTTTCTTTATCAATTATTTTTTTTAGAACAAATGCCCTATCCGAGTCATTTGCTGTTTCAACTTCTAAACCAGATAAATTTACATTCGACCCAACAATGTCTAAATTTTTAACATTAGTTTTTTGTATTGCCTGATCTAAGTTAATTTTTTCTATTAGTAAATTATATATATTCCGATTTTCTTCATTGTTTGACTTTCCTAAGCCTGTTGTTGCATTACCTTGAGGATCTAAATCTATTATTAAATTGTTTTGACCCAAAATGGACAATGCAGTTGCTAAATTAATTACAGTTGTAGTTTTCCCCACTCCACCCTTTTGGTTTATTACAGCAATTATAGATTTATTACTCATTTTAAGTTACATCAAAAATAATAATTTTCGAATCAATATTTGTAATACTTTTTTTTATCTTATAACTATAATTAGTATCTAAAGAAAGTCTGTTAATTTCCTCTTGTGCATTTTTTCCCTTCAATATAATAATTTTATGGGGTCTTTTTTTCATTTCACGTGAAATTTTTAATATTTCCTCTAATTTTTTAAAAGCTCTACACACTATTATGTCTGCTTTCAAAGGATTATCGTAAATATTATTTTCTACTTTGACATTAATTCTTAACAATTCAATTACTTTATTCAAAAAAGCTCTTTTTACAGGAGATTTCTCAAAAAGTTTCACGTGAAAATTGGGATTTTTATTAAAAATTCCTAAAATTAAGCCTGGGAAACCAGCTCCCGACCCTAAATCTGCCATCAAAGAATCTTTAAAATTGATAAATTTAACTATTTGTGCTGAATCTAAAATATGACGCTGCCAAATATTGTTTTCTGTGCTTTTTCCTATAAGATTATGCCTATTATTTTCATATATTAGCATTTTAGCAAGTTTTTTTAGTTTTTCTAGATCATTAAAACTAAATTTGAGGTCTTTTTTTAGTATATTTATAATTTCTGACTGCTGCATTAAGCAGAAGCTTTATATCCAAGTTTTTTTATATGAGAAAGTAAAATTATTATAGCTGCTGGGGTCACACCATCAATTCTAATTGCTTGTCCTAGGGTCTTGGGCTTAACTTGAGTAAGTTTACCTATAATTTCATTAGATAAACCATTTAAATTTTCATATTTTATGTCATCAGGTATTATAATTGACTCATCTTTTTTAAAAGATTCAATATCTCGATTTTGTCTATCTAAATAACCCATGTAGTGAGCGTCGATTACAACCTGGTTTTCAACTGATTTTGAATAGCTAGGAATGTCCTTAAATATTTGCCTTATTTTTGCCATATTTACTTTTCTCTGTCCCATTACTTCAAGGCAAGTTCTTTTGACACCATCCATAGATATTTTGATATCATATTTTTTTGCTTCATTAGGCGTTAAAAAATTTGTATTCAAAAACTTATTAAGAGTAAAAATATTTTTTTTCTTTTCTAAATAAATTTTTTTTCTTTCAGTTCCTACCAACCCTAGATTAATACCAAAATCAGTTAACCTTTGATCTGCATTATCTGCTCTTAGCGTAAGCCTATACTCAGCTCTGGAAGTAAACATTCTATAAGGTTCGGTAACGCCCTTTGTAATTAGATCGTCAATCATAACCCCGATATAAGAAGTAGATCTGTCTAAAATAAATTCTCCTTTGTTTCTACTTTTTAAAGCAGCATTAATTCCGGCTATCAAACCTTGCGCAGCTGCCTCCTCGTAACCTGTTGTTCCATTAATTTGTCCCGCCAAAAAAAGAGAGCTTATTTTTTTAGTTTCTAATGAAGCTTTAAGCTCCCTGGGATCAACATAATCGTATTCTATAGCATATCCTGCTCTTTTCATCTTAACTTGCTCTAAACCCTTGATTTTAGCTAAGATTTTAAGCTGTATCTCTTCAGGCAACGAAGTAGATATTCCATTTGGGTAAATAGTATTGTCCTTTAATCCCTCGGGTTCAAGAAATATCTGATGTTTGTCTTTATCTTTAAATTTAACAACCTTATCCTCTATTGATGGACAATATCTAGGTCCTACTCCTTTGATGTTTCCTGAATACATAGCGCTTCTTGAAATATTATCGCTAATAATTTTATGTACTTCATTATTCGTATAAGTCATCCCACAACTAATTTGTTTATTTGTAATTTCATTTGTCAAGAATGAGAAGTAATAGTGATCTTCATCAGCTGGCTGCATTTCTAGATCAACATAATTAATTGTATCTCCATCCAGTCTGGGGGGAGTGCCTGTTTTTAATCTTCCAATTTGCATTTTAAATTTTGCTAACTGTTCACTTAAACCAGTTGAGGGCTGTTCATCATAACGACCTGCTGGTATCTGAGTTTCACCTATGTGAATTAAACCATTTAAAAAAGTTCCAGTAGTAAGAATTAATTCTTTAGTTCTTACTTCTTTGCCGCTTTGACAAATAAAACCTACTACCTTATTGTCGTTGAATAAAAACTGAACAACTGGGTCAGCTATAACTTCTAAATTTTTATAATTTAATAAAATTTTTTGCATATGCTCTTTATAAAGTGTTCTGTCTGACTGAGTTCTAGGTCCTTGGACTGCTGGACCTCGACTTCTATTTAATAATCTAAATTGAATACCTGATTTATCAGCTACCACTCCCATAACACCATCCAAAGCATCGATTTCTCGAACAAGGTGTCCTTTACCTAATCCTCCAATAGCTGGATTACAGGACATCTCGCCTATAGTTTCAATTTTATGTGTAAAAAGTGCAGTATTTGCACCTATTCTAGCGGAAGATGCAGCTGCCTCACATCCGGCATGTCCTCCACCTATTACTACTACGTCATAGCTAAGTTTTGTCATGGTAAGAATGTAACGGTCTAGATTTATAATACAAGTGGTATTTTATTTCCCTATACAGAAGTCTTTGAATATAGATCCAAGTATTTCCTCTACATCGACCTTTCCAACTATGCCTCCTAGATGTCGTGTAGCCATTCTCAGATCTTCAGCAGCAAGCTCTAAATCTTTATTTTGATCTTTTTTAAGGAAGTTATTTAATTCATTTAAACATTTATTTAACTTAAGTCTGTGTCTTTCTCTTGTGATTAAAGTGTTGTTATTTAAAGAAAATTTCTTACTTAACTTGGCTTTAATTAAATTTATCAGTTTATCGATATTTTTATTATTTTTAATTGAAACTAAAACAGTTTCTGCATCGAATTTATGATTTTGGCTGTTTGAAATATCTGATTTATTTAAAAGAACTATAGTGTCCTCATTGATAATTTTTTGTATTTCTTTGTTTATTGTTTTTGATGAGTTATCAATCACAACTATATTTAAATCAGCTTCTTTAAATTTTCCTAAGGCTAAAGAAATCCCTTTTTTTTCGACTTCACTCTTAGCTTTCCTAATGCCTGCTGTATCAGCCAAAATTACTGGATAGCCATCTAAATTCAAATATATTTCTATAACATCTCTAGTTGTGCCAGCTTCATCCGAAACAATTGCGACTTCTCTTTTGGACAATAAATTTAATAATGATGATTTACCTGCATTGACTTCTCCTGTAAGTGAAATTTTAAAACCATCTCTGATTTTTTCTCCAACGTTATTATCTTGAATAACTCTAGAAATTTGTGTGTGAATTTCTTTAATAGATTTGTGTGCATCTTTTAATACTTTTTCAGGCAAATCTTCCTCCGCAAAATCTATTTTTGCTTCAATAAAGGCAAGGGATTTTATTATTTTATCTCTCAGTTCATTGTAATATTTAGATGCATTACCTTGAATTATTTTTGTCGCTTGTTGTCTTTGTAACTCTGTTTCTGCATGAATTAAATCAATTATACTTTCAGCTTTAAGCAGATCAATTTTATCATTTTGAAAAGCTAATTTGGTAAATTCGCCTGGTTCAGCTAATCTACAGTTCTTTTGTTCAGATAAAACATTTAATAAACTATTTATAACTGCATTACTGCCATGGATTTGTAACTCAGCTAAATCTTCACCGGTATAGCTATTTGGCCCTGGAAACCACAACAATAGTGCCTCCGGATCTATTACGCTATCATTTTTTGGGTCATAAAATTTACAGTAATTTACCTCGCTCGATTTAATTTCCTTCAGCTTAGTCAGATTTGAGCAAATCTTAAACGTTTCTTTTCCCGATATTCTTAAAATAGCTATTCCTGAAGGTCCTCTTCCAGATGATAAAGCATAGATATTCATTTAACTATAAAGATAAACCCTTATTAGAAATCATCTTGCTTAATTTTTTTAATGAAGAGTTGTTACTTATATTTTTGATAATTATTTCTTTTAACGGATCTAAATAAGTATTAGATTTAAAAAAGTTGTGAGTTAAATCAACGCCTAAACCCATGATTATATTCTCTGGCTTTCTATTATTATAAAAGTCACTTAAAGCATAACTATCCTTTACAGAAATACCCAATCCAGCATAATATTTAATAATCTGTTTTAATTTCATTATATCTCTAAGGACCAAATTAAAACCTTGTCCTGCTACAGGATGAATAGTGTGAAGTCCCTCACCTAAAATTAAAATATTTTTTTGGTAATACTGCCTTCTTAAACCAAGATATATGGGATAAGATTGGATGTTATTAATATTAATTTTTTTTTTTGTTTTTAAAACTTCTGATATTTTACACTTTACCAAAAAATCTACTTTTTTTTCATTTTTTTCATAAAATTCTTTTTTAAGACTCCAAACAAATGAAAAAGTATTTTTTGAGAAGGGTAGAATAGCTAATGGTCCTTCTTTTAAAAAGAATTGACTAGTATTTAAGCTTTTAGTTTTATAATTTACATTTCCAGTAATCGCTATCTCTTTATAATTTTTTTTGATCAGTCTTGAATTTGTTAGTTGTTTATAAACTTTTGATTGTCTGCCTAAACAAAGAATAATTAAATCATAGTTTTTAAGTTTGTTAAAATCACTTATCTCTCTATGAATTGTTTTAATTTTTTTTTTAAATATTTCTTTTAATAAAATATTTTTGATTTTATCATTTTCAAAAATATACATGAGGTTTGAATATTTTTCCTCTAGATTTAAGAAATTAATTTTTTCCTTAGCTGTTTCATAAAAAAGTTCTATATTTTTAGATGGCCAGAACAATTCATTTTTGAGACTTGGAATATTTTGTTTAATAAATTTAAAATTAGTATCTGAAATAGCTGTAGTTCTTTTATCAAGGTATTTTGTAGTTTTTTTGGCTACCAAATTAACCTCTATTCCTGGGACTTGAGCTAAAACAACAGCAGTCATCAAGCCAGAAAGGCCATCTCCTACAATACATATTTTCTGTTTTTTCATATTAAAATTTTTAACACTTTCATAAAAATGATAAAAAGTACGTAAACGATTCGAAATGAATACAAACTTTTTAAATAGTTTAACAAATTTTATAAAAAAGCGAACCTTTGAATTATTAGGTTTAATCTTAATTTTAACAAGTAT
>MDTB01238447.1_pt1 | contig 11541 bp, 10 predicted proteins | sample 811161 | NCBI WGS metagenome assembly MDTB01 (sample SAMN05326650, study PRJNA326480) | marine metagenome | isolation source: seawater | place: Mediterranean Sea | collected 2009
AGATTGTCTAGAGTATATGAAAATCAATACCTTGGTCCAATATATATATCAAGCACTCACCCTGATGTTCTGCTAATTCTACCACAAAATGAAATCCACACCTTAGGTTTAATAGTGGCGGCGGGTATCTTCAAAAAAAATGGAGCTAATCCGTTTGTAGCTGTTGGATATTCAGATAAAGAAATAAAGGAGCTTATTCAATCTAGAAACTTTCTCCTAATTGGGTACTCAATATCTAATTCAGATAATATCCATGAATGCATTAAATCATCAAAAGAGATTAAACTTTTTACAAAAGGAAAAATCCCATTAGTGTTGGGTGGGCAGGGAGTTAATGACCTACCAGATCATATGAATTTAACATCATTTAATTTAGTGACTTCTGAACCTAAAAAAGCCCTGAAGTTTCTGCCTAAGGCGAATTAACTATAAGGAGTTTAATCTAAAAATTTAAATAAGCATTAGATTTCTAGATAAGAACCTCCAAAACTTCACTTCCAACCAGGGGCTCAAATTTTTTGAAGTTCTCAGAAAACATTTTTACTAGCCTACTAGCCTGAAGATCATAAGCCATTTGGTTTTTCCAACTTTTCCTGGGCTCCAAAAGTATAGTATCAACGCCATCAATCAACAACGGAACTTGAAATCCAAAGTTCTCATCATTTCTATACTCTGAGTATTTTAATCTACCACTCAAAGCTGAAGATAAAATAGATCGCGTGGCCTGTAGAGGAATTCTTTCCCCAACTCCATACGGCCCACCCGTCCAACCAGTATTTACCAACCAACAACTGACATTTTCTTTATCAATTTTTTCTTTTAACAATTTTCCATAAACCTCTGGTTTTAACGGTAAGAAAGGGGCAGCAAAACAGGTAGAAAAAGTAGGCAACGGTTCGTTAATACCCTTTTCTGTCCCAGGAACTTTAGATGTGAACCCTGATAAAAAGTGATAAATAGCTTGGCTAGGAGAAAGTTTCGAAATGGGAGGTAAAACACCAAAGGCATCACAGGTCAAAAAAACAATGTTCCTAGGGAGTCCTCCCGACCCTTTTTTTGAGGCATTATCAATATAATTTATGGGATAAGCTGCTCTCATGTTAGGAGTAAGTGATATATCATCGTAATCTAACTTGAATGTGAATGAATCAAAAATCATATTTTCAATTACAGTTCCAAACTTTGAAGTTGTTGCAAATATCTCAGGTTCTGATTCCTTGCTTAAATTAATTGTTTTTGCGTAACAACCTCCTTCAAAGTTGAATACACCGTTATCAGACCACCCGTGCTCATCATCTCCAATTAAAACTCTCTCAGGATCTTGAGAAAGGGTGGTCTTGCCCGTACCAGACAAACCAAAAAAAATTGCAACGTCTTGGCTGTTGCCTTTCGCATGGTTAGCAGAACAATGCATAGGCATAATATTTCGATCAGGCAGTAGATAATTTAGAATTGTGAACACCGCTTTTTTATTTTCTCCAGCATATTCCGTACCACCTATGAGTACTAGCCGAGACTCAAAATTTATGGCTATAATAGTTTCACTTCTACATCCATATTTCTTTGTATCTGCTTTAAAAGTGGGGCAATTAATTATAGTAAAATCTGGTTTGAATTTTTTAATATCCTCAATTTTAGGCCTTCTAAGAAGGTGTCTTATAAATAGAGCATGCCAAGCCAGTTCATTTATTACTCTTACATTCACTCTATGGCTAGGATCTGCAGAAGCAAATAAATCTTGAACAAAGAATTCTTTTCCTTTCATGTGGTCAAGCATGTCTCGATGTAATTTCTTAAAATTTTCAAGAGGCATTTTCTCATTATTTTCCCAACAAATCTTAGAAGCTGTTGTTTCGTCGAGAACTATATACTTATCCTTTGGCGAACGCCCCGTATGTTTACCTGTAGTGGCAAGAAAGACTCCTCCAATTCCTAAACGGCCCTCACTGCGCACAACAGCTTCTGTAACTAATGCTGGTTCTGTTAAATTGTATGAAATTTTTTTCAAATTCAAAATTCCAAAATTGGAAAGTTTGAATTTTTCGTTTACTAGTCCAGTTTCCATGTAAGAATCCAATAGTAATTTTAGCAAAAGATTAACTCGAAAACATTAAACTCTTCAGATTAAAATTCTACTTATTATCAAACCTGAAATACTTTTTTTGGTGAGCCCGACAGGATTCGAACCTGTGACCCACTGATTAAAAGTCAGTTGCTCTACCAACTGAGCTACGGGCCCATACAAATCAGATATGCCTAACTCAAATAATGGTCAAGTTAATATTTCAGTCAGAACAAAAATAGTTTTTACTTTTATTAAAAAAGATCATAAATAGAATTTCATAATTACTTAGAAAAAAAATAAAATTATGATAAAAGCAAATGTTAAAAATAAACCGACTAAATTTCTTAAGATGCATGGCCTAGGAAATGATTTTTTAATAATCGACAGCAGGTCTTCTGCTTTGAAGTTAACACCCAAGTTGGTTGTAGGTTTGGCTGACAGAAGTTTTGGTGTTGGCTTTGATCAGCTAGGCGTAATTTTTGAAACAAAAAACCCTAATGCCGAAGCAAGTGTAGAATTCTGGAATGCAGATGGTACTATGTCAGCAACTTGTGGCAATGCAACTAGATGCATTGCCAGAATTTTAATGGATGAGAAGAAAACCTCGGCTATAAATCTTGTGAGTAATCATAGAGTTTTAGAATGTATTAAGTTAAGGAATAAAAATATAACCGTGAACATGGGTGCCGCCCTTTTTAATTGGCAAGACATTCCACTTTCAGAACCTTGTAATACTCTACATCTTCCAATTGAAGGAGATCCAGTTGGAACAAGTATTGGTAACCCGCATTGCACTTTCTTTGTTAATTCCATAAATGATCTCAGTATAGAGACTATTGGAAAAAGATACGAAACTGATAGTCTATTTCCAGCAAAAACAAACGTGCAGATTGCTGAAGTTTTAAATAAAAAATTAATCAAAGTGAGGGTTTGGGAGCGTGGTGTTGGTCTGACAAAAGCCTCTGGTTCCGCTGCCTGCGCAGTGGCATCGGCATCTTTCAGAAGGAATTTAACTCATAAAAAAGTCAAAATAATTCTTGATGGAGGAGAATTAGATGTCGATATATCGGAAGATGGCATTTGGATGTCAGGTCCAACTTGTCACGTATTTGATGGCACTTTGACAAATGAATTTTTAGCAAATTTAGAAAGAAATTAGCTGTGAAGAAGTCAAACAACTTTGAAACTTTCGGATGTCGACTCAATTTCTATGAGACAGAAATTATGAAAAGACTATCAAATAATTCAAAGATTAATAATGCCACAATAATAAATACATGTGCTGTTACAGCAGAAGCAGTTAGAAAAGCAAAACAGTCAATAAGAAAAATTCGTCGTGAGAGCCCGGATAGAAAAATTGTTGTTACAGGTTGTGCCGCACAAATTGAGCCAAAAGAATTTTCAGAAATGGAAGAGGTAAATCTGGTTTTAGGTAATTCAGAAAAAGTAAGTCAAGAAATTTGGAATAATCTTCACACCAATGAGGCTTTGAGTGCTTCTGACACAAGAACAATCTTAGTAAGCGACATTATGTCTGCTAAAGAAACTGCAAGTCATTTGATCGATGGTTTTGGCACTAGGACTAGGGCCTACGTTCAAATCCAGAATGGTTGTGATCACAGATGCACTTTCTGCATAATTCCATATGGACGAGGGAACTCTAGATCTATACCCGCTGGCGTCATCATCGAGCAAATAAAAAAGCTTGTAGATAAAGGTTTTAAAGAAGTGGTTTTAACTGGCGTGGATATAACTTCTTGGGGTAATGATCTACCTTTTAACAAAAAACTAGGAAGCTTAGTTAAAAAAATTCTTAAATTAGTTCCAGATTTACCACGGCTTCGAATTTCCTCGATTGATTCAGTTGAGGTAGATCAAGATTTGATGGATTGTATACAGTTTGAAAAGCGTTTAATGCCTCATCTACACCTTTCACTCCAATCAGGAGACAATTTAATTCTTAAACGAATGAAAAGGCGGCATAATCGTGACGACGCAATCACATTTTGCCAAACACTTAAAGAATCAAAAAGGAAAATAATTTTTGGAGCAGATTTTATCGTGGGATTTCCTACAGAAACAGAATTTATGTTCAGAAATAGTGTTAATCTAATTAAAGAATGTGATTTAACCTGGCTACATATTTTTCCATATTCAGTAAGAAAAAATACACCAGCTGCCTTGATGCCACAAGTTGATAAGGTAACTATCAAGGATAGGGCTAAAAGATTGAATGCTATTAAAAATAATCAAATAATCAAATATTTGCAAAAACAAGTTGGAACAAATCAACAAGTGCTCATGGAAAAGCCACATTTAGGGAGAACAGAATCATTCGCTGAGGTTATTACAAGTGCAGCTTATTCAGTTGGGTCAGTAATAGACACAAAAATAAAAAGTCATAATGGGACACAGTTTATGACTTAGCTTACAGATCTTAGCTGACGTGTTGCTTCACCCAAAGCGATTCCAGTACTGACGGCAACATTGAGCGATCGACCTCCACCTGGCATCGGAATAACTAATTTGGCGTCTACTTTTTGGGCTACAAGTTCAGAAACTCCTGAAGTTTCACTTCCCATGACTAGAACATCATTACTTTTAAAGGAAAAATCCCATATATTCCTATTGGTTTTAGTGGTAAGTAAAATAAGACGACTCCCAACATGGTCTAGACAAAATGACTCAAAATTTTTATATTTACTCACATCTGCGAACTCTGCATAATCTAAGCTTGATCTTTTCAAGGCTCTTGAAGAGAAAGGGAAGCCACATGGTTCTATAATTACTAACTTTACCCCAAAACACGCACACAACCTTATCGTTGTTCCCAGATTTTGAGCAATATCAGGTTCATAACAAACTACTTTCAAGGAACGAGAAGATGTCAAATCATTCATTTACTATCCTGTAAAAGCATTTATCATCCTTTTAAAGTGCGTCTTAAAGTCCACAACGATATAACTTATTGAAAAAGTCTATTGAACCTACTATTTGATAGACTAGATATCAAGAGGTGTTGGAAACTGTAAGTATGGAATGTCTGGAGAATTAAAATGTCAGGATCAGAAGAACCAAAAGAATCGCGACGGGATTTTTTGTATGTGGCCACAGCAGCAACTGGAGCAATAACGGTAGCAGCAGCTGGATGGCCTCTGATTAATCAAATGAACCCTTCAGCTGATGTGCAAGCACTTGCCTCTATAGAAGTGGATGTAGCTGGCTTAGAACCTGGAGCTCAACTTACAGTAAAATGGTTAGGGAAACCAGTATTTATTAGGCGGCGAACTCAAGAAGAAATTGACGCTGCTAGAAATGTAGACCTTAGCCTTTTACCCGACAATAATTCTGAGAATGCAAATAATGTCGGGTCAGACGCCTCTGATGAAAATCGAACAATAGATGAGGCAGGGGAGTGGCTAGTTATGGTAGGAGTTTGTACTCATTTAGGTTGTGTGCCTTTGGGTGATGCAGGTGATTTTGGGGGTTGGTTCTGCCCCTGCCATGGATCTCATTATGATACTGCAGGGAGAATTAGAAAAGGTCCAGCCCCCAGGAATTTAGACATTCCCATAGCGAAATTCATTGATGATGAAATAATTCGGTTAGGCTGAGGAGAAATTAGATGAGTGGCATACCGCATGATAGTTACAAACCGAAACCTGGTTTTCAAACATGGCTTCATAAACGCCTACCCATAGGAGGTCTACTATACGATACCTTAACTATTCCAACTCCAAAAAATTTAAATTGGATGTGGATTTGGGGTATAGTGCTTACCTTTTGCTTAGCATTACAAATAATAACCGGTATCGTTCTGGTTATGCATTACACACCTCACATTGATTATGCCTTCGACAGTGTTGAACATATAATGCGGGATGTTAATGCTGGTTGGGCTATCAGATATATACATGCAAATGGGGCGTCATTATTCTTTGTAGCAATGTATCTTCATATTTTTAGGGGCCTCTACTATGGGTCCTACAAAGCTCCTAGAGAGATAACGTGGATAATTGGTATGTTAATTTATCTCGCAATGATGGCTACCGTCTTTCTCGGATATGTTCTGCCATGGGGTCAGATGTCTTTTTGGGGTGCCACAGTCATAACAGGTCTTTTTGGAGCTATTCCTCTAATAGGAGAACCTATACAAACATGGTTACTTGGAGGACCTGCGGTAGATAACGCAACCCTAAATCGATTCTTCAGTCTTCACTATCTACTTCCCTTCATTATTGCTGGGCTTGTAATAGTACATATTTGGGCATTCCATACGACGGGAAACAATAACCCAACTGGAGTAGAAGTTCGCCGCTCGTCTAAAGAAGAAGCCCAAAAGGATACTCTACCGTTCTGGCCATACTTTGTAATAAAAGATCTCTTTGCTCTGGTAATTATCCTGATTGTATTTGTTTCAGTTGTAAGTTTTATGCCAAACTATCTAGGTCACCCTGACAACTACATTCAAGCTAATCCCATGGCTACGCCAGCCCATATTGTGCCCGAATGGTACCTATTACCCTTCTATGCTATTTTGAGAGCATTCACTGCTGAAGTTTGGATAGTTCAAGCTGCAACATTTTTGAGTGGTGGAGTAATTACAGCAAAGTTTTTTGGTGTTTTAGCAATGTTTGGAGCCATAGCCGTTATGGCATTTGCACCTTTATTAGATACTTCTTCCGTAAGGTCAGGAAGATATCGGCCTCAATTTAAATGGTGGTTTGCTATTTTAGTGCTAGATTTTATCATTTTAATGTGGTGCGGAGCTATGCCAGCAGAGGAGCCATACGCTACCATTTCTCTTATAGCTTCAACGTATTGGTTTGGCTACTTTCTTGTAATCCTACCAGTACTAGGTATTACCGAAACACCATCAGAAATTCCCGAAACTATAGAGGCTGATTTTAATAACAACCATCCGGCTTCTAGCCCTGAATTAGGATCAGAGCAACCAACCACCTCACCTGCTGAATAGAGAAAGCGACAAGAAAATGAAAATTAAACATCTATTTTCAATTGTGTTAATTGTTATTGGATTAACAGTGAAAATTGCTTCAAGCGCGGAACAAACTGGAAAGCCGATAGAAGATATAGATTTTCATTTTGAAGGCATCTTTGGAACGTATGATAGAAACCAGTTACAAAGGGGTTTACAAGTCTACACTGAAGTATGTGCTAGTTGCCATGGATTAGAGCAAGTAGCATTTAGATCCTTGGGCGATGCCGGCGGTCCTGAACTACCCCCAGACCAAATAAAAGCATATGCAGAATTATATGAAATCTACGATGCAGAGTTAGACGATTACAGGGTAGCTAAACCGTCAGATAAGTTTCCCGAATCAGCTATCGAAAATGCTCCTGATTTAAGTTTAATGGCCAAAGCTCGAGCTGGTTTTCATGGTCCCTATGGAACTGGTATAAACCAGTTGGTTAAGGGCATGGGTGGCCCAGAGTATATAGTAAACCTTTTAAACGCGTTTAACGGGGAGGAAATAGAACAGGCCGGCTCAATACTTTACGGCAATGATATTTACAGTGGTGGATGGATAGGTATGGGTCAACCTCTATGGGGAGACGATGTGGAATATATGGATGGTACTGAAGCAACTATGGAGCAAGAGGCAGAAGATGTAGCGGCTTTTCTTATGTGGGCTGCTGAACCCAAATTGAATGCACGAAAGGAGTTTGGGTTAACAGCAGTATTATTCCTGACTCTCTTAGCAGCTTTACTTTATCTGACAAATAAACGTTTGTGGGCCCCTCATAAGGGAAGAATGAAAAGTTAATTGGTAGCTGAACTATATTGAGCTTTGCTTGCCGATGACATTGATTAAAATTGTCATACCCACCATTTGCTAAGTAATTTTAGGATTGACAGCATAGTGTAATTTAAAACTCGATTGCCATAGTTAGAATTATATACCTTTATAAGTTGTGCCAAGGCTTTACGAGATACAAATTAGTCACTTAATTCGATAATTATAATTAAACCCTGTACACAAGTACCTGTAGTCGCTAGAAAAAATTAAAATCTTAACCTTAAATATTTTATTCTTTGAAAAACTCAAGTAAAACAATCAGCTTTTGTTTAAATCTGATGTCTAGCACACTTAGTTTGAAATATTAAAAGACTTTGTTACATAAAAAAAATTTGCTAGAACTAAAAAAAAAGGTGTTAGATGTCAGTAAACAGCTTTGGTCACATATTTAAAGTTTCTACCTGGGGTGAGAGCCATGGCCCGGCTATTGGTACCTCCATTGACGGATGTCCGCCTGGAATAAAATTATCTGAGGACTGGATACAAGAATTTTTAAATAAACGTAGACCTGCTCAAAACAAATTTACGACTCAAAGAAAAGAGAAAGATAAAGTAAAAATTTTATCTGGAGTATTTGATGGAAAGACTACGGGGACGCCGATTCAGTTGTTAATTGAGAACACAGATCAAAAGTCAAAAGACTATAATGAAATTTCAGAAAAATTTAGACCAGGTCACGCTGACCTTACATATTTCCTCAAATATGGGATTCGGGACCATAGAGGAGGCGGTAGATCTTCCGCAAGAGAAACAGCGTCCCGCGTCGCAGCTGGTGGAGTTGCTAGAGCAGTTTTAAAAGAAATGTACCCTCAGCTTAAAATATTTGGTTATATGAAACAAATGGGTAATAAGAAAATAAAAGCAGACAGATGTGATCTTTCTCAAATACATCTAAATCCATTTTGGTGTCCTGATCCAAAAATAGCATTAGAATGGGCAAACTATCTATCAAACGTCAGAAAAAGCGGAGGATCAGTAGGTGCTATTATCGAAGTTATTGCTAAAGGAGTTCCACCTGGAATAGGTGCCCCCGTATACGCAAAACTCGATAGTGACATTGCAGGGGGTATGATGTCAATCAATGCAGTAAAAGGAGTTGAAATAGGTGCTGGAATGAAAGCAGCTGAACTTTCTGGGGAGCAAAATGCTGATGAAATATATTTTCATGAAAATTCCATTTCATTTTCCTCCAATCATTCTGGAGGAATCTTAGGTGGGATTTCTACTGGACAAGACATAATAGTTAGATTTTCTGTTAAACCGACTTCATCAATATTATCCCCAACAAAAACCATTACCAAGGCTGGAATAGCAACTGAAATAGTAACAAAAGGAAGACACGATCCATGCGTCGGGATAAGAGCGGTACCAGTTGGCGAGGCCATGATGAGTTGCATTTTGTTAGACCATATACTTTTACATCGAGGTCAAAACGGAGAAAATAATGGTCAAATAGGAAACTGAATAACTAGTTTTTTTTAAAGTTTGCTATTACCTCTATGTGATGGGACCACCGAAATTGATCTATCAATTTTACCCATCTAACCTTAAACCCACGTCTGACAAGTATTTCTGCATCCCGTGCAAAAGTAACAGGATTGCAAGATACTGCTACAATGTTTGCTATACCGCTTCTGGCCAAAATCTTATATTGTTCAAGAGCACCACACCTTGGTGGATCCAAGATAACTGAGTCAAATTTATCTAATTCGTTTTCTAAAATTGGGTTTTTGTAGAGATTGCGAACTTGAGTATCGATTGGTTTTATTCCAACAGATTTTTTGCTAGCAACGTCTATGGCTTCAATCATATTTTTTGAGTGATCTACAGCCAAAAATCTAAATTTATGGCATAAGGATGCTGAAAAAGTGCCAATTCCACAAAATAGATCTAAAACATTCTTGGATCCAGTTAAGGCTTCATTAGCACTATTTACCATAAAATTTTGCCCATCTACCGTAGCTTGTGTGAAAAATAAAGCAGGAGGAATTACTTCTACTTTACCAAAGAACTGTACGGGTGGTGCAAGTGATACAACTAGATTGTTCCCCCAGATAAATCTAGAAATTGAATACTGTTTCGAAAGAGTGATAATTTCTGCTCGAGCCTTCTCATCTAAATCTTTTGAAGCTTGAACTAGAACATCAAGACCATTATTTGATAAACTAACATGAATTCGAATTTTTCCTTTCCTTGATGTTCCTAAAAAAGTAATTTTTTCAAGAGCTGGAAAGAACTCCTGAATGTCGTGATGCAGCAAGACACATCCATCTAAAGGCACAATCGTATCTGTTCCTCTAGAATTAAATCCAACTATTATTTTCTTCTTCGTCCGCCTACCGGTAAATACTGCTCTTCTTCTGCTAAATTGTGCTGAAGTAAATACTTCGCTTACCCTAATATTTAGTCCTCTTGAGGCCAAAGAGTTTTCAATTATTTTTCTCTTCCAAGCGGTAACAAAAGAGTCTGATCCATGTTGTAAAGAACAGCCTCCACAGACTCCAAATTGTGGACAAATTGGGGTTACGCGATGGGGAGAATTCTTTATAATTGACTTTAGTAAAGTGGTCCCAAAATTAGTTTCTTCAATTCGAATATGATCACCAGGGAGAGAAAAAGGTACCTCAACAATGTCACCGTTATCAGAAGGCCCTTTACCAATACCTCCAAGGTTCAATTTTTCAATTTTTATAATACTCATGGAATTCCTTCATTTAGCTTTCAAAGCTTCTCTGCCAAAACCATAAACTCAACATTACCTTCACTATTAAACATTGGAATTTCTTTAAGACCCAGAGTCGACCATCCCTTAGAATTTAAAAAGTGCATCACCGAGTCACAAGCTTCTTGTCGAAGATTAGATTTTTTCACTATCCCTTTTTTGTGACCCTTTTTAAGCCCTATTTCAAATTGAGGTTTTATTAAAGCTAGCAGTTTACATTTTTTCTTGCCATATAGTAATGGTTGTTCCAAGGCTTTTTTAATTGAAATAAACGAAACATCACAAACGATATAATCAAAATTAGGAAAATCTTTACTCGTGAAATTTTTTGAATTAAGCCCTTCATAACTAATCACTCTTTTGTCAGCTTTTAGAATTGGATGCAACTGACCTTTACCAACATCAATAGCGTGAACGCAACTTATTCCATATTGTAACAAAACTTGAGAAAATCCTCCTGTTGATGCACCTACATCTAAAGCTACTCCTTTTAAGGGATTTAAATTAAAAAAATTAATTGCATGATCCAATTTAAGTGCCCCGCGACTGACCCAAGGCAAAGAGTCATACACTATAGTGAGCTGATCATCGGAAGTAACCATCTGTGACATTTTCCTAATAGGATTACCATTGATTAAAACAACTCCAGATAAAACTAAATATTGTGCTCTTGACCTCGAAGAGGTCATTCCCCTAGTATATAAAGCTCTATCAACCCGCACGCTCATATTTACCTAATTTTTTCAAAAAAATATTAGAACTAAGAATACCTTAAATTACAATTAATAACTTTTGGAGAGTTTTAGATAAAAAAGTTTTTTGATCTTTTAAAAGCACTACTTTTCTTTATATATAGAAAAAATGCCGCAAAAAGAAAGTTTTTATATGACTAAGAAACAAATAATTGGTGAGAAAGAAAAAACTTTAGCATC
>MDTB01072536.1_pt1 | contig 11540 bp, 10 predicted proteins | sample 811161 | NCBI WGS metagenome assembly MDTB01 (sample SAMN05326650, study PRJNA326480) | marine metagenome | isolation source: seawater | place: Mediterranean Sea | collected 2009
ATTAATTGGTTTTAATTGGGTGATTTTAACGGTTATTTGTGGAAGTATTTCTGAAAAGATTTTTAAAAAAAATAGACTATTCTCAATTTTATTTGGTGTTTTTTTAATGTTACTTATTGATCTGACATTAGAACCAATTGCTCCTATTCTAGACTATTGGGAATTCAGTGGCTCAAAAGCACCATTACAAAATTATATAGGATGGGGAATAACCTCTCTTATCACGCAATCACTATATCAATATTATTATAGTAATAAAGAATTTATTTTCTCTTTTAATTTATTTTCAGCTCAGTTTATATTTTTCTTAGGTTTCAATTTTTTAGCATAAAAAAAACCTGAACTATCCTATTAAATTTAATTATAATTTCTATTCATTCACTACATTATAATCATTAATTTTTACTCGAGTCCAACTTTGAGTAAATTCAGCGATATCACTAGTTTTATTAAAAAATTCTGTAAAAGCATTGACTTCATCATCATTTTTAGGTCCAAAAGTAAAAGCAGAATTTAAATTTTCATAAGTACCATAAATAAGAATATTTTCACCGTTGCTGATTCCATGAGTAACTTGAGCTAGACCAACAAAACCTCCAAATTCAAATGTTTCCATAAGCTTACTAAAAGCCATAGAAAAAGCTGGCACATCTTTACTTTTAACTTTAAAAGCCCAAACTTGACCTATACCATAGAATAGATCTGGATTGTAAATCATTGAAGCATTACCCGCAGATGATCTTACTCCGTCTATGAACGGTCTGACTACTTCAAGATAATTTTCCCATTTTTCACCAGTTAGTGAAGATCTAAGATTTGCTAAAGATTCTGAAGATGGACTCACGAAACTAAGAATATGTGTTTCTTCATATCCTTGACCTTTTAAAGGTATTGTTGAGAAAGTCATTGTAACATCTTTAGGAAAATCAACAGATGAATAAAATTCATCAACAGTTTTTTCAAACTCTAACGTGTCCTCAGACTCAACCTCAAGAATCACATCGTACCAATAAAGGTCCTGAGATGATAAAACAATTGAAAATAAAATAGATATAGTATATATACATTTTTTCATAATTAATATTTTGACATTTAAATTAAGAAATTCCTTAAATATTTACTATGCTAAATAAAAAATAATAATAGTTTTGCAAAACGGCCTCGTAGCATAACTGAATAGTGCATCTGATTACGGCTCAGAAGGTTGCAGGTTTGAATCCTGCCGAGGTCACAAGTGGGAATTGACAGAGTATGTTAGTTCCCTTTTTTATTTAATGGATAAAGGCATTACAAAAAAATAAAAAGAAAATAATATATCTGATTTTTTAAAGATCATATTAAAAAATAACTAATGTTAAGAAATTGCTAAATGAATAGCATCATTTATTTTTATACATTTATTAAGAATATAAATGATAAGCCACTCTACAATATTAAAATGGATATTCAGAATACTTTCATTGATTGTTAGTGTAATTTCTTTCATAAATGGTTATTACACTCTAGGTACAGTATTAATTCTGATATTAATTATTAGTTTTTTTGAGGATTATCATAAAAAAATAAAAAAATGAAAAGACTAATTATTTTACTATTATTTATATTAAATAATTCCTTTAGCCAAAACACAACAGATGAAACGATAACAATTTTTGATAAATCTGTCCTCAATATAATTGATCAAAATGCTAGAATTGAAATTTTAGGGGACGGTTTTAATGTAGCAGAAGGACCTCTTTGGGATGAAAAAAATAAAAGATTAATTTTTACTGATGTAAGACAAAATAAGATTTATACTTGGGATAAACTTGATGGAATTAATGAGTATATATCTCCTAGTGGTTCAACTGGTTATGCACCTTCATTCGATGATGGTGGAATTGGCGCAAATGGTTTAGCATTTAATAATAATGGAGAAATTATTATATGCCAACATGGTGACAGAAGAATTGCAATTATTGGTAATGAAAAAAGTGAAAATCCTAAATTCCAAACTATAATTGATAATTATAATGGTATGAGATTTAACAGTCCAAATGACTTGTCATTAACAAAAAGTGGTGATATATACTTTACTGATCCCCCATATGGTTTTAAAAACTTTAATAACAAATTCAGGGAATTAAATTTTAATGGAGTTTATAAGTATTATTCAAATGGTAAAATTGATCTGATATCAAAAGAAATGACTAGACCAAATGGAATTGTGTTATCTAGAAATGAAAGATATATATACGTCAATAATTCTGATAGAAAAGATCCAAAAATAATGAGATATAATACCAAAACTTATAAAGGAAAAAAGTTTTTTGATGGAAAAGAATTAGCTAAAAAGTTCAAGGGAGGTTTTGATGGATTAAAAATTCATAGTAGTGGTAATATCTTTACTACTGGTCCTAACGGAATTTTAATTATATCTCCAAAAGGAAAATTACTTGCTGTGATTAATTATGGAAAAGGACTAACTAATTGTAATTTTGATGGACAAGAGAAATATCTTTATGTAACAGGATTTAATGATGTATCAAGAATTAAATTAAAGTAATTCTCATTACTTTTCACCCAAATTTTTTTTTATAACATGCAAGGTTGTCATAAATGTTATTTTTTCAACAGAATTTCGAAAATCTTCATCTTGAATTCTTTTTTCAAGGTGAATAATAAATTCATCTAATGTTGATTTTCGATTCATTTAAAAAAAATACAAAAAAAAGGGAGTTAAAACAACTCCCTAAGAAATATTAAGTTTGAGAATTACTGCTGAGGAGCCTCTGCTCTAGTGTATACCCAAAAAGCACCAATTTTACCATCTAAAATGTAAACATCAGCAATATCATACGATGTAACTTCTTGACCATCGACTGTTTTTTTAACTTGAGCACCCGAAATTACCCATTCTCCTTGTTGGCCATCAACTTTCATTGAATATGAGAAATAAGTATTCCATTTAGGATTTTCAACATCAAACCACATCTTTAAAAATTCAGAGTGTTCTTCAGTACCGCGAATTATTTGACCTGTTGGACCTAAAATTCTAAACTGACCCAAATCTGTAGAGTCAATATTCATACTTGCAATAGTTTCTAAATCTCTGTTGTTATGGGCTTCGATATATTTATCCCATAAGTCTAAATTAGCAGGGTTAGCATCTCTTGCAGGAACTTTACCATCAGCATTAGCTAAAAAACCTGCTGCTGGATTATCTTCACATTCGACATTAGTTTCACAAGAAAAAGTAAAAACTGCCAAAAGAATAATTAAAATATAATTTTTCATAGTTATTGTTTTTTACAAATTTATTAAATATTGTTTTATACGGTTCTTTTTTCATAATTGATTTAATTAATAAAAAAAGAGCAACCGAAGTTACTCTTCTTAATTCTGAAGGATTTTCAGAAATATATATGATATTTTTAGAAACTGTGAGTTAGAGTTACCAATGCTTGCTGTCCAATCATAGGCATATTAACAAATGACTGATATTTCTTTCCAGAAACATTATCAACAGTTAAATCAACTCTAGTTTTTGATGAAACTGGCATTCCAAAACTTAAGTCCCAAACAGTTCTTTTCGGAACAAAGCCATCATACCAGAAAGCACCACCATCAGCAACATTCATTGTATTAATATTCATTGAACTTTGATACCTAAATGAAATACCTAAATGCAATCCAGAACCAGGGTTATATGAAAAACCTCCTTTTACTCTGTGTTTAGGAATATTTAAATGATAATTTTCATCAGAATTATAATCCTCTCCTAAATCGCCTTTAGAAAACTCTGTTTGACTTAAGAAAGAATAATTAGCAAAAAATGAAAGGTTTTCAGTTGCATCATAGTTAGTAGCGATATCAGTACCCCAATAGTTAATATCACCAAAATTATAGTGACCCCAAAAAAATCTGCCCATATCTGAAGGTGTTTGATCTGCATTTACAAAACCAAAATTAGGTACTTGAGCTGCAAGACCTGCAGCAGCTTGACCTACAACAGCTATATACTGATTTAGTATAGTAGCGTAGGCTGCTGATGGAAGACCTAAACCTGCATAAGATGAAGCTAAAGCACTTCCAAAAGTGGATGCAAATTCAGAACCAAATTTAGAAGGGTTAAGAGATAGCGTTGGTGTAATCCTTTTCATGCTACTCATATTTTGTTTTCTAATATTGTATAGATCCACTGAAAATGAAAATTTATCTCCGATTTTATTGCTGTAACCCAATTCGTAAGTAGTCTCAGTAGAAAGCTGTGATTTATCAGATCCAGAAAGATCACCATTTAAATCAAACATAGTATATTCTACAGATCCAACAGACGACATGAGAGTTACGAAGCCTGGCAGTAGTGGTACAGTCCACAAAGAATTTCCAGTAGAAAGGAACTGTTGTGTAGCGAAAGGCACCATAATTCCAGCAAGTGCTATATAAGCTGAAAAGTGATCCATACCTAAAACGCTAAAATTAATTCCTAATGGGTTTAGTGAGTTGACTAAACTGACAGCTTGATTACCGGTCCAAGTTGGATTATTAAATGTTAAAGCATTTTTATTTCCATAAGGGCCAGAGTAACCATTTCCATTAGGAAAATCTCCAATTGAAAAATCACTAAATAATGTGTAAGCATTATCTGCTACACTAGATTGACTCATACTTAATCTTAATGTTCCTTCATCATTACCATTTACGATAATTACACCTTTAGGTGAAAAAGCACCGTCATTCAAGACTGAAAAATGATCATATCTTCCTTGAAATAAAACATCTACATTTTTGAATAATTTAGTTTTCGACTGAACTGAAAGTCCATACGTTCTATAATCGTTATCATCCTCATAAACACCAAATACTTGTCTAGAATCGAATTTAATAATTCTGTGATCTGCTCCAGCAGATAATTCTGTATTTAAGCTCGGAAGTCCAAAATCGTAACCAACTTGCAAATGAGATTGGTTTGAATCAATACCCATATTTCTTTGATCATACCAATAAGCTTTATTTTCACTAGTGTCATTCTGAACATAATTATACTGTGCAAAGAAATCTCCAGAGTCATATTGTAAATTAAAAAACTTGCTTGAGATCTGTTTAAATTCTTCACCACCAACTGGTCTTCTTTGCATATTGCCAGTATCATTCAGTCCAAAAGTTGCAGTTATATCATAATTATCTCTTTTCAAGTACAAACTTGTATCAAAATTAAATGAAGTCATTAATGGAATTTCTCCGTTTGGAATTGCAGAGCTATTTTCCCCGGCTAACCAATCATTATTTTCAGAATATTTAATGTTTATTTTATATCCAAATGTTTTATCTTCATTATGATCTGCATGTCTTAGATTAACATTGAATAAGCTCCAATTTTTCTCAACATTTTTAGCACTACCAGCAATTATTGATCCTCCACTATTATTAATACCACCGCTTGTAACTTGAACTGTAGTACCAGGATATTCAAAAGGATTTTTAGTTGTAAAACTAATTACACCTGAACTAGCACCTATTCCATAAACTGCTGATGAAGATCCTCTTACAACTTCAATTCTAGCAATATCTAAACCAGAGAGAGTTGATGAAGCCGCATCAAAATGATTCAAACCGTAGGTATTTAGTTCTCTACCATCTGAAAGAATTACAGCTTGAGTAGAAAAAATATCAACACCTTCTCTTAATGAAACGTTGAATGTATTAACACCATTTCTAGAAATGTTCACACCTACTGTTTTATCAAGGACACTTAAGATATTAAAGCTTTTTTTATCTGATGCTTCCTTTTCAGAAATAATTGTACTTGAGTTACTTGCCTCATCAAGTTTCTCTGCTTTTCTAGATGCAGCAGTAATTTCTTGATCATCTTGTTGAGAATTTATGTTTAAAGAAAACAATAAAACAAACAACAAAATAAGGTAATTATGATTTTTCATAGTTGTTAAAATTTTTGTGAATTTACTAATATTTTATAAGAAAATTAAATAATTCACATTTTTGAACACAAAAAATTAAGATTACTCCCAAATTATTATTTCATCAGAGTTATACCAAGAATCATAATTTTTTGAAAATTCTTCATCAATTTTAGCTCTTTTAATTTTTAAAGTTGGTGTTGTAAGATCATTTTCTGGTGTCCATTCATTTTTGACAAAAACAACCTTTTTAATTTTTTTATAACTATCTAATGAAGAATTAATCTTTTCAAGATAATCAATCATTTTTTCAGAGATTTGATTAATATTAGATTTTGATAAATCATTTAGAACACCCAGAAGAATTGGCTGTGGTAGACCCAATCCAACAACACACAATTGCTGAAATAGGTTACTTTTTTCAAATTTTTCTTCAATTAGGTGAGGTTCTATATATTTACCCTTTGATGTTTTAAAAATATCTTTTACTCTTCCCGTGATGTGTAAATAACCATTATCATCAATGTAACCCTTATCACCCGTATTAAACCAACCATCTTTCAAAACTCTATTAGTATATTCTTTATCTTTAAAATATTCTTTTAATAAAAAAGGTCCTTTATTAAGTATTGCTCCATCATCGCCAATTTTTACCTCCACCTCGTTCCATGGAAGTCCTACTGACCCTTTTCCTTTTGAATTTTTAGTATCAAGATATGAGCAAACACAACAATTTTCGGTCATTCCATAACCATTCAAAATATAAACATCAAGTTTTTGATACCAATCAATTATTTCTTGAGGTAAAAATGCTGCACCACTAACAATAGCTCCACATCTTGACCATCCTAGTGACTTCTTTATTTTTTTCTTAATTATAGATGATAATATGGGAATTTTCAATAAAGTATTAAGCCTATTTTGTGGCATTTTTTCTAAAACTTTATCTTTAAACTTATTGTAAATTCTAGGTACTCCAGCAAAAGTTGTTGGTTGAACATCAGCTAAATTTTTTCCAAACGTCTCAAGCGACTCAACAAATGACATAGTTCCACCATATCTAAAACATGAAGATTCAATAACTACTCTCTCAAAGATATGATTCAATGGTAGATAAGATAAAAATGAATTTTTACCGTTCATATCTATTGCTAAAGGATTGATATCGTTTTCAATAATAACCTTAGTTAAATAAATTGTATTGTAATCTAAAACAACACCTTTTGGATCACCTGTTGTTCCAGATGTAAATACAATAGTCCATATATCACTCAGTTTTGGATGATAATTATCTTTTTTGGGTTCAAATTTTTTTAATAAATCATTCCAATTGACTGAATTAGGTATTGGTGAATGATTTTCATATGTTGGAAATGAAATAACTGGAATATCTTTTACACCTTTTCTTTGTTCATCCCAATTCTCAAGTTTACCTGCAAACATTAACTTTACCTCACCAAATTCAATAAGTTTTTCTAGTTCATAGGATTTTAATGTGGAAAAAAAAGGAACAGAAATATGACCTGACATCATAATCGCCAAATCAGCAATAACCCACTCTCTACAATTTTTAGAGATTAAACCAACATGTGATTTTGGAGGGAGCTTGTAAGAATCTATTGCATTTGAAATTCTTCTTGCCATATCTCCAGCCTCAGCCCAAGTATATTCTTCCCATGATTCACCAAATGGCTGCCTTAAGAAAGGATCGTTAGCTTTTTCATTTTCCCATTTATAGAAAGGAAAGTCGTAGTAGTTGTTTTCCATAATATTTAAATATAACAATTTATTTTAGAGATGTTTTATTAGTTTTTCCACTAATGTTTTAGTGCAATATTTAACTATCTTCGTAAATCATTAATAATGAAAAAGTTCAGATCAACTATAAATGAAAAGAGTGCATCTTTCAATCTTAATAAGGATGCTATGCTTAAACTAATTGAAAAACTTGAATTTAATCTAGAGTTGAGTAAAGTACAAGGCACTGAAAGTTCTTTGAAAAAAGCTAAAAAAAGAGGAAAATCACTAGCTCGTGAAAGAATCAAAAAATTATTGGATAAAGGCAGTGATTTTATGGAATTAATGCCATTAGCTGGACTCAAACATGAAAATGGTTTTGGTCCTGGTGGTACTACTGTTTGTGGTATAGGTTATGTAGAAAATAAGCTTTGTATTATCAATTCTAATATAGGTTCAAAAAAAGGGGGAGTTGTTGACTATGCAACAAGCCTAAAAAATTTAAGGCTTTCTCAAATCGCAAAAGAAAATAAATTAACGACAATAAATTTGGTTGAAAGTGGAGGAGCAAATCTTCCTGACCAAGACAGAGTTTTTAATAATTACGGAGCAATGTTTAAAGAAATGTCAAGACGTAGTAAAGAGGGTATTTTGACAGTTTCTGTTGTATTTGGAAACGCTACTGCTGGTGGAGCATATGTCCCAGGTATGTCAGATTACACAATAATGCAAAAACAACAAGCTAAAGTTTTTTTTGGCAGGTCCTCCCCTAGTTAAAATGGCGACTAACGAAGAATCAACCGATGAAGAATTGGGTGGAGCACAAATGCATAGCAGTATTTCAGGTGTTTCTGATTTTCTAGCAGAAAATGAAGATGATGCAATTAAAATTGCAAGAAAAATTATTGAAATAAATATTAATGATAATGTAAAACAAACAAAAAATAATTTAAACCCACCACTTTACAAAAAAGAAGAACTTCTTGGTATCATTCCAGAAAATTTAAAAAACCCATTTGATATTAGAGACTTAATTGTTCGATTTGTTGACAATTCTGAATTTTATGAATTCAAAGAAAATTATGGTGTGACAATGAAATGTGGATGGTCAAAAATAAATAACCATAGTGTTGGGATTATTGCAAGTAATGGTGTAATTTTTAGTGAGGCTGCAAAAAAAGCTACTCAATTTATACAACTCGCAAATAAAAATAATATTCCAATATTATTTATTCACAACACTACTGGATTTATGGTTGGAAAAAGACATGAACAAAATGGAATGGTTAATCACGGTGCTCAACTTATACACGCAGTGGCCGGAAGTGAGGTCCCGCACATAACTTTACTTGTTGGTAATTCTTATGGTGCAGGAAATTATGCTATGTGTGGAAGGTCTTTTGACCCAAGATTTCTTTTTACTTATCCGAATGTAAAATCTGGTGTGATGGGAGCTGAACAGTTAGCTGGAGTAATGGAAATAATTAAAACTAATTCAGCTAAAAATTCTGATATAAAAATTGATAAAAGAAAATTAAATAAAGAGAAAAAAGATCTTATCATTTTAGCTGAAGAAAAAGCCAGTGTATGGCATACCTCCTCTGAATTAATGGATGATGGTATTATTGACCCAAGAAATACTAGATTCTATCTAAGTTTTTGCTTAGACATAATAAATAAAGAAAAAATTAAGGGATCAAGCTCATACGGAACTTTTAGATTATAATTATGTTAATAAAGGATCAAAAAATTGAGGATTTTATAAATCATGATTTTAAATTTTTAAAAATTAAGATTGGTGATAGTTTCCTTGAAATAATTTTAAACAGACCGGAGAAAAAAAACGCATTGAACCGTTTAATGATCCGTGAATTAGCTATTTGTACTGATTATGCTAATGCGACAAAAAAAATTAGAGTTGTAATTTATAAAAGTATTGGTGATACCTTTTGCTCTGGTTTAGATTTAAAAGAGCTAAGTGATAAAAATATTTTTTTAGCTGATATTTTTAACAAATTACATAAACCAAAAATTGCAGTGATTGATGGTAATGTTCATGCTGGTGGAGTTTTAATAGTTACTTCATGTAATTATGCGATATGTACAAATGAAGTCATGATGACTTTGCCTGAAGTTAAAAGAGGTTTATTTCCTTTTCAAGTTATGGACTCTTTATTTAGAATAATGTCTGAAAAAAAGGCTTTAGATTGGTGCATTAGAGGTTATAATTTGAATGCACAACAATGTAAAGAATTCAATATTATACAAGAGTTATGTAGTGTTGAAGAAATTGATGAAATATTAAAAACACTAATTGAAGAATATTCTTTAGGATCTCCAAATGCAATTAAAAATGGACTTAAAATTTTTGAAGAAATATATATCAATGATCATGTTATAAAAAGATTGAATAATGCTCTTGATAATTTGAAAAATTCTGATGATGTAATTGAAGGTGTTAGTGCTTTCAAGGAAAAAAGATTACCAAAATGGAAATAAACAACAGAACTATTAGACTTTTGAAAGATCTATCTGATTAGCTAAAAAAATATGTTCATTAAATAATGAAAATTTTCATGATGTATTTTTAAAATTGTTCAACGGTGAAAAAATTGGTAAATTAATATTAAAATATAACTATGAGTAGACCCAATTATTTTTCTGACTTAAAAATTCCAGCTGTAGCGGCTCCAATGTTTTTAATTTCGGGACCAAAGATGGTTGTTGAATGTTGTAAAAATGGAATTGTTGGAACTTTTCCTGCTCTTAATCAAAGAACAACAAAAGGATTTGAAGAATGGGTAATACAAATTAAAAATGAAATTGATGAATTTGAAAAAGAAACTGGAAAAAAAGCAGCACCATTTGGTGTTAACTTAATAGTTCATAATACAAACCCTAGGGTAAAAGCTGATTTAAAGATTTGTATTAAACATAAAGTTCCTATAATTATTACTTCATTAGGAGCTGTTTCTCAACTTGTTGGTGCAGTTCACTCATATGGAGGATTAGTATATCATGATATAATCAAAAGAAGACATGCTGAGAAAGCTGCTGAAGCTGGAGTTGACGGTATGATTGTGGTTTCAGCAGGTGCAGGTGGACATGGTGGTACATTAAACCCAATGTCATTAATTTCTGAAGTTAGAAGTTTTTTTAAAAAAACTATACTCTTATCAGGATGCATTAGCACTGGAAAAGATATTGCTTCTGCAATGCAAATGGGTGCTGATTTAGCTTACATGGGAACTAGATTTATCAATACAAAAGAGAGTTTAGCTGATGAAGAATATAAAAAAATGATAATTGATTCAACAGCAAATGACATTATTTATACAGCTGCTGTTTCTGGTGTTAATGCTAATTTTTTAAGACCAAGTTTAGAAGCTATGGGCATAACAGAAGAAATGTGGAATAACTCAAAGAAAATTGATTTTGGTGAGGAATTAGATGCAGCGCAAGCAGAAGCCAAGGCTTGGAAAACAATATGGTCTGCAGGGCAAGGTGTTACTGAAATCAATGACTGTCCTTATGTTGAGAATTTAATAAAAAATCTTAGAGAAGAGTTCATTTCTGCGGTTGAAAATCAATCTGAATTATTAAATAATTTTAAAAAATAAAAAACCCGCCAAAAAGCGGGTTCTCATTATCAAAATGATTTAATATTATTATTCAAAAAGTGATTGATTCCAATAAGACCAAGAACTTATAATTTTTCCATCTGAATCAAAATTAAATGAATGATGAAGAGGAATATTAACCTTTTTGCCATCTGATTTTCTTGTAAATCTCATCATCCACCATGATAATACATTTCTAGTATCTCTCAAATCATATTCGATATAATCAGGATAACCAATTTCATCAACTGCATATAAATCAAAGTTTTCCAAGAGTTCAGAA
>MDTB01137527.1_pt1 | contig 11540 bp, 8 predicted proteins | sample 811161 | NCBI WGS metagenome assembly MDTB01 (sample SAMN05326650, study PRJNA326480) | marine metagenome | isolation source: seawater | place: Mediterranean Sea | collected 2009
AATACATTAGAAAAAAAGAAGCTTGAAATTTTGCAGAGAGACAAAGAACTAGCAATTAAAACCAGCAAAATAGAGGATAACGAAAAAGATAAAATATTGGAAAGGGCTGCAATAGAAGCTTTAAAAAATAAATTAGCGGCCGAAAATGAGGAGTTAGCTCTTACAACCTTAAATTTAGAAGCAGAAAAACAAAAGGCTCTTAAAACGTTGGAACTTTTAGCATCAGCTCGCGCTGTTAGACAGGCTCTGGAAAACAAAAATAAAATTTTAGATAAAAAGAATATATCGTCACAAGAAGAACTAGACGTTTATAAGATTGCCTTGAGAGAGGCGCGTGCTCAATTGTTAGAGGATGAGGAATTGATTAAAGCTTCAGCTCTAGAAGTCAGTAGACTTAACATAGTTTCTCGCGATCTAAATAAGAAGCTTTCTGAACTTCAAACAGTTTTGGATCAGTCAGAACTCAGAGACGTAGAGAAAAATGTTCAGATAAAGGTACTTGGAGGCCGTTTAAATGCGGCGCTCGCCAGAGTTGCATCGGAGCAGAGAAAAAGGGCAGAAATGGAAGCTAGAGAGGTCGAAAGACTAAAGTTAGAAGCTGATGATTTAAAAAATTATCGATCAGAGTTTTTTGGTAAGTTGAGAAGTATTCTTGGAGAAAAACCTGGAATACGTGTGGTAGGTGACCGTTTTGTCTTTGCCTCTGAAGTACTGTTTGAAACGGGTTCGGCCGTATTAGGAGATGATGGGAAAGCGCAGTTGACTGAAGTTGCTAAAGTTGTAAGGGATGTATCCAAAGATATACCATCGGCGTTAAACTGGATATTAAGAGTTGATGGGCATACCGATATCGTGCCGCTAGCTAAGACCAGCAAATTTTCTGATAACTGGGAACTAAGCCAAGCTCGTGCTCTCTCTGTAGTCAAATACTTTATAAAATCAGAGGGTATTAAAGCAAAACGATTAGCTGCCACTGGTTTTGGTGAGTTCCAACCGCTGACTAACGAAATCACGCCACAGGCTTTAGCTCGAAATCGCAGAATCGAATTAAAGCTTACCGAAAAATGATGCCTTATCCAGCAGGGAGAAGAGGGGTTCTTTTTGGTGGCAATTTAATTTTTTCAGGGCTATGTATTTCTAAATTCAATTTATCTTTTTTCACCGTTACTTTTACTATTCCGCCTTTTGAAAGCTTTCCGAAAAGCAAGTCTTCCGCTAGTGGTTTTTTGATATGCTCTTGAATAACCCGTGCTAGTGGTCTCGCTCCCATTTTACTATCATATCCTTTGTTAGCAAGCCATTTACCCGCTGCTTCATTTAATTCTATACTTACGTTTCTGTCCAAGAGCTGTGCTTCTAATTGCAGTATAAACTTGTCAACAACACGAAGAATTGTTTCCATAGGAAGGTTACTAAAACTAATAATGGAGTCTAATCTGTTACGAAACTCAGGGTTGAAAAGTTTCTCAATCGCAATTTTATCCTCGCCTTCTCGTTGGCTACGCCCAAAACCTATAGCTTCTTTCTCTTGCTCAGCAGCTCCAGCATTTGACGTCATAATAAGAATCACATTTCGAAAATCAACGGTTCGCCCATTGTGGTCTGTAAGTTTTCCATGATCCATTACTTGCAGTAATATATTGAAGACATCTGGGTGAGCTTTTTCAATTTCATCAAGTAATAATACACAAAATGGATGTTGATCTACTTTATCAGTTAGAAGACCTCCCTGATCGAAACCTACGTAACCTGGTGGGGCACCAATCAATCTCGAAACGGCGTGCTTTTCCATATATTCCGACATATCGAACCGCAACAACTCAACCCCCAGCGTGTCCGCCAGTTGTTTAGCAACTTCTGTTTTCCCCACACCTGTCGGTCCAGCAAACAAATAATTGCCGATAGGTTTTTCAGGCTCTCGTAATCCTGCACGTGAAAGCTTTATTGCTGAAGCCAATGACTCAATCGCCAAATTTTGGCCAAACACTACCCTTTTCAGAGATTTTTCTAAGTCTCTCAGAATTTGCGTATCGTTCTTCGAAACATTTTTTGGTGGAATTCTAGCTATTTTTGATATTACATTTTCAATTTCTTTTACTCCGATTGTTTTTCTTCGTCGTGTTTCTGACAATATCATTTGAGCTGCCCCAGCTTCATCGATAACGTCGATGGCTTTATCAGGCAATTTTCGGTCGTGAATGTACCTAGCGGCAAGGTCTACCGCACTTTTTATAGCTTCGCTCGTAAATCTGATCTCGTGATGTTTTTCAAAATAGGGCTTAAGTCCATTAAGAATTTTAATCGAGTCATCAACTGAAGGCTCGTTAACGTCTATTTTTTGAAATCGCCTTGCCAACGCCCTATCTTTTTCAAAATGCTGTCTAAATTCCTTATAAGTGGTTGACCCCATGCATTTTAATTTTCCGCTTTGAAGCGATGGCTTCAAGAGGTTTGAGGCGTCCATCGCCCCTCCAGATGTGGCGCCAGCACCTATTACCGTATGTATCTCATCTATGAATAGAATGGAGTTTTCTTTTTCTTCCAACTCTTTCATTACAGCTTTCAAGCGCTCTTCGAAATCACCTCTATATCGTGTACCGGCCAATAAAGAGCCAAGATCAAGCGAATATATAACTGTTTCACTTAATACATTAGGAACCAAATTGTTCACTATTTTTCTAGCAAGGCCCTCCGCTATAGCAGTTTTGCCCACTCCTGGATCTCCAACTAATATAGGGTTATTTTTTCGTCTTCTGCAAAGTATTTGGATACACCGCTCGACCTCATGGTCTCTACCTATTAGAGGATCTATTTCACCTTGTTTTGATTTAGAGTTTAGGTCGACACAATACTTTTGAAGTGCTGATTCTTTCTCCTGATCTGCGTTTTCGGTCTCGCTATCTGTCTCAGCCTCCGCACCGGTGAGAGGCCGGTTTTCAGAGTATTTTGCGTTTTTTGCCACTCCGTGCGCTATGAAGTTTACAGCATCATATCGGGTCATATCTTGTTCTTGAAGAAAGAATGAGGCATGACTTTCTCTTTCCGCAAAAATCGCAACTAATACGTTTGCTCCCGTAACTTCGCTACGCCCCGAGCTCTGAACGTGAATTGCAGCTCTTTGGATCACTCGCTGAAATCCAGTTGTTGGGACTGCTTCTCCGCCATCTACATCTGATATTAGATTTTCTAACTCTGAGTCTAAATATTTAACAATTGCCTCCGAGAGTTTACTAATGTCAACATCGCATGCATTGAGTACTCTAGCAGCATCAGGTTCCTCAAGCAAAGCCAATAACAGATGTTCAAGAGTAGCAAGTTCATGTTTTCGACTATTTGCGAGTGAAAGAGCCTTGTGGATGCTTGCTTCCAGTGAGTTTGAGAATGATGGCATTTGAACCTCTACTATTACTTGAAATATAAAACGGTACTGTCACAATACATTATATATACCAAAAATAGTTCTTTTAAAGAAACTTACTAATTTTTTTTCATTTTTCTTGAGTTTTTTTCGAAATATTAATAGAAATCTATACGGATACAGAAAAAAAGTCCAATGAAGCCGGTCAAACCTAAAAATTATCCTTCATTTGGCGTAATGCGGTAAAAATTTCAAGTCGCGTTTTGTTTGAAAATAATGGCAGTTGCTTTATCTCTAGCTCATCAGATCTTAAGAAGGGGTTAGTATCCTTTTCAGTTGAGAGGATTACTGGTACATTTGGATAGCTTTTGTCATTATTTTTTGAAATTTGATTTGCTCTATTCCGCAACTTTAAGTTCTGCGGCTCTATCGATAATGCAAACTTAGCATTTTGATTAGCATATTCATGACCGGAATATATCATTGTATCTTCTGGGAGTTTACAGATTTTATCAAGGCTTGAAAGCATATCTTCAGCGGATCCCTCAAATAGTCGACCGCAGCCAAGAGCCATTAAGGAGTCTCCTGAAAACAAGATTTTCATGGTTGGGGAATAAAAAGCTAAATGTCCAATAGTGTGTCCAGGAACTTCTAGACATTTGATAATTACATTGCTAACGGAGAACTTATCTTTATCTTCCAACACCACATCCAATTTTGGCAGTCGGTCTATGTCAGCTTTTGCTCCGTAGACGACGGGGTTAAATTCCGTTACCAACGCTTCAACGGCAGCGATATGGTCCCAATGGTGGTGGGTTATTAAAATGTTATCTAGTTTCCAATCACGGTCATTTAAAAATGATAAGATTGGATCAAACTCCGGTGCATCTACTAAAGTTGTTTTTTTTGAGGATTTATCGTGTAATATGTACGCATAATTGTCCTGAAGGCATGGGATTGTGAAGATATTTACGTTCATCTTAAGTTTACGTTCATCTTAAGTTCATTTACCACTAAAGAAGGGATACGATAGACTAACTTACTTGGAAAGTAAACTAACAACAGGAATGTGGTGGCTAAATGCATTTAGATGTACTTACTTTGAATCATTTTTATTATGGAACAAAATTGGGTGAACTAACTCAATCAAGGATACAAACTTGTATACAAAGACTTTGGGGGCACTCGATTACTGGCCAATTGGCAGGATTTGGCTTTCCACCTCCATTTTTGTCTCCATTTAAAAATAAAAACACCGATATTTATTGTTTAATGCCTGGACAGCAGGGTGTAATGAAATGGCCAGTTGAGAGGAATCGTAGTGTTCTGGTCGAAGAAACTTCTTGGCCAATCGCAACGGCAAGTATCGACAGACTAATCGTGGCTCATGGTTTTGAAACTTGTGACAAGCCGAAAGAGTTATTGCAAGAGATTTGGCGCGTAATGAGCGCTTCGGCAAGGGTAATTTTTGTCGTACCAAATCGTACTGGTCTTTGGGCAAGAAGTGACTCAACGCCATTTGGATACGGCCGTCCCTATTCGATAGGGCAGTTGAAGGATCAGTTAACTAGCAACCGCTTTCAGGTGGAGAACTATTTAACAGCGCTGTATGCGCCGCCATCTGAAAAGCTCTATTGGCTGAAAACAAATAATTTTTTTGAAGCCCTAGGAAAGACATTTGACTCTCGGGTTGCTGCTGGCGCTATAATTCTGGAGGCAAGTAAACAAATTTATGCTACATCTCGACCTAAATTGAAAGAGGTGGTTTCAGTTCCGTTAGAGGTTTTTGAGGAACTCGCTAAGCCTAAGCCAGCGTCCAAGGCAAGACCAATTTAATTTTCTGAGCATCAGAGATTTAATATTTTTAATTTCTATTTTTTGTTATGGTCAGAAGGCAAAAATTTAAAAAAAGGCAATAATAGCGAAAAGCAGATCTTGCATGTAATCAAGGCCTCTGATATGCAGGCGCTCTAAGGTATCGAGAAACAGCTAGGTGGTCATGGGTCAAATAGCTTGCGCAAGATGGGATTGAAGGTGAACTAGTGTCGGAATCTGTTTCATTTAGGTCGGGTGTATCTGGTAGATATGCTACAGCACTATTTTCCATTGCGGTTGAAGACAAAAAGTTAGATACTCTAGAAAAAGATCTTAATAAATTGAGGCAAATTTTTTTTGAAGCTAGTGGGTCTCTCCAAAGTCTGATAGTGTCACCACTACATAGGAGAACTGAGCAAGAGAAAGCGATGCGGTTAGTAGCAGATAAGATCAAACTGTCAATCAATACGGCGAACTTGTTGGCTCTAATGGCTAGAAAAAGAAGACTTAACTTAATTCCTCAGCTAATTTCAGACCTAGCGTATCTGTTGGAGGAGCAACGAGGAGAAATGCGCGTAGAAGTCGTCTCAGCCACCGCCTTGACAAAAAAGCAGCAAGGTAATCTGGAGAGTACGCTTGAAAAGTTGGTTGGAAAGAAGATTAAACTGGGAGTTCAGGTCAACAAAGCTGTAATTGGGGGCCTTATTGTCAAGTTGGGCTCAAGGATGATCGACTCCACAGTAAGATCGAAATTATTGAAACTTCAAAATATCATGAAAGAGGTAAACTGATGAGTATACAAGCATCAGAAATATCAGCTATTCTCAAGGATCAGATAAAGAATTTTGGTTCGGAAGCTGAAGTATCAGAAGTTGGGCGGGTCCTTTCTGTTGGAGATGGTATTGCCAGAGTATATGGGCTGGACAATGTACAGGCAGGAGAGATGGTTGAATTCCCCGGAAATATTCGTGGGATGGCTTTAAATCTTGAGATAGACAATGTGGGAGTAGTTATATTTGGATCAGACCGAGATATCAGAGAAGGGGACATTGTAAAGAGAACAAACTCTATCGTTGACGTGCCTGTTGGTGAAGCTCTGTTGGGGCGCGTGGTTGATGGTTTGGGAAATCCAATCGATGGTAAAGGACCAATAAAAACTTCAGAGCGGTCAGTCGCCGATGTAAAGGCTCCGGGAATAATCCCAAGAAAATCAGTTCATGAACCCATGGCCACAGGCTTAAAATCAGTAGATTCGCTTATTCCCATTGGTAGAGGTCAGAGAGAATTGATTATTGGAGATCGGCAAACAGGCAAAACGGCGGTCGCTTTAGATACAATTTTGAACCAGAAAACCTACAATGATGCTGCAGGGAAAGATGAGTCCAAGAAACTATATTGTGTTTACGTCGCGATTGGACAAAAGCGCTCGACCGTTGCTCAATTGGTCAAGAAGCTTGAGGAAACTGGTGCGATAAAATATTCGATTATTGTAGCGGCTACGGCATCTGAACCAGCGCCGTTACAATTTTTAGCACCTTATTCGGCTACTTCAATGGCTGAATATTTCAGGGATAACGGTCGACACGCGCTAATAATTTATGATGATCTCTCTAAACAAGCAGTTGCCTACAGGCAAATGTCCTTGCTATTAAGGCGCCCACCGGGAAGAGAAGCTTATCCAGGCGATGTCTTTTACTTGCACTCGCGATTGTTGGAGAGGTCTGCAAAACTCAATGATGACCAGGGTGCAGGTTCGTTAACGGCGCTTCCGATAATAGAAACTCAAGGTGGGGACGTTTCAGCTTTTATACCGACCAACGTTATTTCGATTACGGATGGTCAAATATTTCTTGAAACTGAACTATTTTATCAGGGTATCAGACCTGCGGTAAATACGGGTCTTTCGGTTTCTAGGGTTGGCTCATCTGCACAGACGAAAGCTATGAAATCAGTGGCGGGGTCAGTTAAACTTGAACTTGCATCTTACAGAGAAATGGCGGCTTTTGCTCAGTTTGGCTCGGATCTCGATGCTTCTACACAGGCTCTACTCAATAGGGGCGCTCGTTTAACAGAACTGTTAAAACAACCACAATATTCGCCTTTGACTAATGCCGAACAGGTTATTGTCATATACGCTGGAACAAAAGGTTTTCTGGATGAAATCGATGTTTCCAGAGTAACAGAATTTGAAATTGGTTTACTGAATCATTTGAGAAATAATTGCAAGTCTCTTTTAGATGACATTACGGAAAACGATCGAAAGGTTGATGGTGAGCTTGAAGAAAAAATAAGGTCAGAGCTCGAAAATTTTTCAAAGAATTTTTCGTGAGATAAGTCTCGAGAAAAGATAAAGGGGATCAGGTTTAATGCCAAACCTTAAAGATTTAAAAAATAGGATCGAAAGTGTTAAATCAACTCGAAAGATTACCAAAGCGATGCAAATGGTGGCTGCTGCAAAGCTAAGGCGAGCCCAAGAATCAGCTGAGTCGAGCAGACCATATACTGAGCGTATGAACCAAGTGATGACCAATCTTGCGAAAGGAATTTCTTTGGGGGAGGACTCACCACAGTTGCTTTCTGGACGTTCTGATATAAAAACAGCTTTACTTATTGTTGCTACTTCGGAACGGGGTCTTTGTGGTGGGTTTAATTCTTCCATTGTTAAACTAGCCAAACAAAAAATTTCACAGCTATCGGCTGAGGGAAAGATTGTAAAAATTTTTACCATTGGTAAAAAGGGGAAAGAACAGCTTTCAAGAGAATTTGGCGAAATGCTGATCGAGCATTTTGACCTAACAAAAGTAAAAAACATATCTTATAAAGTGGCGTCAGGTATCTCCAAGCAGATAATTAGTGATTTCGAAAAGATGGAATTTGATTCAGCAACTTTATTTTATTCTCAGTTTCAATCGGTTTTGGTTCAAACACCAACTGCACGCCAGTTAATTCCAGCTTCGTATGAAGAGTCAGAGGATGACGATGAGAAATTGACATATGATTATGAACCGGAGCAGGTTGAGATACTTGAGGAGCTCTTGCCCAGATCTATATCTACGCAGATTTTTTCAGCTCTTTTAGAAAATGCAGCCTCTGAACAAGGAGCACGAATGTCTGCAATGGATAACGCTACGAGAAATGCCGGAGAAATGATTGACAAGCTCACGATACAGTATAATCGTTCCCGCCAAGCTGCTATAACCAACGAACTTATTGAGATTATTTCAGGTGCTGAAGCACTGTGATTAAGTGGAGAGATAAATGGCTAAAAACATAGGAAAAATAACACAAGTCATCGGCGCTGTTGTTGACGTCCAGTTTGAGAAAAAGTTACCAGAAATATTAAATGCATTAGAAACAGATAATAATGGCATTAAAGTTATCCTTGAAGTGGCTCAACATTTGGGTGAGAACACTGTTAGAACTATAGCTATGGATAGTACGGAGGGACTAGTAAGGGGAAAAGAGGTAAGTGATACTGGCGGACCTATAACAGTTCCAGTAGGCAATCCCACTTTGGGAAGGATTCTAAATGTTGTTGGAGCGCCAGTTGATGAAAAAGGAGTTGTCACAGCAAGTGAATCTAGACCAATACATAGGGATGCTCCGGAATTTTCGGAGCAAGCGACCGAAACAGAAATATTGGTGACAGGAATAAAAGTTGTTGATTTGTTGGCGCCGTATTCTAAAGGTGGAAAAATCGGGCTTTTTGGTGGAGCGGGAGTAGGGAAAACCGTTTTAATTATGGAGCTGATAAACAATATTGCGAAGGTGCACTCTGGATTTTCAGTTTTTGCGGGAGTGGGTGAGAGAACTAGGGAAGGTAATGATTTATATCATGAAATGATTGAGTCTGGTGTAATTAATCCCGACAAGCTAGAGGAATCAAAAGTGGCTTTAGTTTATGGGCAAATGAACGAGCCTCCCGGTGCAAGATCAAGAGTTGCGTTGACCGGTTTAACACTTGCAGAACAATTTAGGGATCAGTCTGGCACAGACGTACTATTTTTTGTTGATAATATTTTTAGATTTACGCAAGCGGGCTCAGAGGTTTCGGCGTTGCTTGGGCGTATACCGTCGGCAGTTGGTTATCAACCGACGCTTGCTACAGATATGGGTGCCTTACAGGAGCGAATTACATCGACTAAAGCTGGCTCTATAACGTCCGTACAAGCTATTTATGTGCCGGCTGATGACCTAACTGACCCAGCTCCTGCAACCTCTTTTGCACATTTGGATGCGACAACTGTTTTGAGTAGGGCCATTTCAGAGCTAGGGATCTATCCTGCTGTTGATCCATTAGACTCGAATAGTAGGATTATGGATCCTCAGGTAGTAGGTGAAGAGCATTACCAAGTAGCTCGGGATGTGCAAGGAATACTTCAAAAATATAAGTCCTTACAGGATATTATTGCTATACTGGGAATGGACGAATTATCGGAAGAGGACAAATTAGCTGTATCAAGGGCTCGAAAAATCCAGAAATTTTTGTCACAACCTTTTGATGTTGCAAAAGTATTTACGGGATCTGATGGTATACAGGTACCGCTAGACGTAACAATTGATAGTTTTAAAAGGGTTGTTGCAGGAGAGTTTGATCATTTGCCGGAAAACGCCTTTTACATGGTTGGCGGTATAGATGAAGTTATAGCAAAAGCTGCTAGCATGAATGAAAAAGTTGCTTAAAGGAAAATAAATGGCAGAAGTCTTAAAGTTCCATTTAGTGTCACCTGAAAGAAAACTAGCCTCTTTAGACGCTATTTCTGTAACTTTACCTGGTATTGAAGGCGATCTGACAGTATTGCCTAATCATGCAACGTTTCTAACTTCGCTTAGACCGGGAATTCTGTCTGTGAGTAGTGACGCTGGCACTGAAGAGTTCGTAGTCACTGGGGGCTTCGCTGATGTTTCTGAGTCAACAGCAACAATTCTTGCGGAGAAATCGATTCCAAAAGAGGAAGCCAATAACGATTTTGTAGGGTCTCTCATTCAAGAGGCAGAAGAAGAGCTAGAAACAGTAACAGAGAGCAGAAAAGCAAGTGTTTCATTGCGATTAAATGACCTCAAGGTACTTAAAGAATTAATCAATTAGCAAAAATTTTCTGATCTTAGTTTCTTTATACAAGGCCCAGTTTGGAATAGTCTCAAAAGGTATTGGCTAAGCAGAGCAATTATACTATTTTGAGGTATATAAAAATGCATAAGAATAAGGCGGCTATTACTTTAATCTTTATTACTGTAGTGCTAGATATTACGGGTATAGGCATTATCTTTCCAATAATGCCTGATTTATTGCAAGAGCTTGGCTTGAGCTCGGTTTCTAATGCTGCATTGTGGGGCGGAGTCCTTGCGTCATCATATGCAATTATGCAATTTTTATGTTCTCCAATTATTGGAAGTTTATCTGACGCTGTCGGAAGACGAAAAGTGATACTCATCGCCCTTTCAGCGCTGTCAATTGATTATCTGATTTTAGGATTTGCCGAAACTTTCTTAATTTTAATGATAGGTAGAATTATCGCAGGAATTGCAGGTGGCACGGTTCCAACTGCTACCGCTTATCTGGCAGATATTTCGGAACCCAGTAACCGAGCAAAAAATTTTGGCATTATAGGTGCTGCTTTTGGTGTAGGTTTTATACTTGGTCCCGCTTTAGGAGGAGTGCTCGGGGAGTATAATTCGCGAGCACCGTTTTTTTTGTCGGCGTTTTTGACGGGTATAAATTTCTTGTTTGGGTACTTTCTTTTACCTGAATCGTTAACAGAAGAAAAACGCAGACCATTTAATTTTAGATCAATTAATCCATTTTCGACTATTTGGAAAACATTTTCATTTGGCATTTTACGTATTCCACTGATTTGCTATTTTATTATTTCTATCGCTCATTGGGTTTACCCTGCTATCTGGAGTTATTGGGGCAAAGAAGTCTTTGGTTGGGGCTCTGGAATGATAGGAATTTCTCTAGCATTTTACGGGCTTGGAATATCATTTGTGCAAGGATTTATAATTCGTTTAAAAGTTATTTCTCAATTGGGTGAGAGGTTTGTTGTTACGGCCTCCTTAACAGTAGGCGCTTTCGCTTTATCATGTTTTGGTTTTGTAACCGAGGGTTGGTTGGTATTTTGTTTGATACCTTTTGCTGCTCTTTCTGAGTTGCTTACTCCAACATTAGGTAGTTTTTTATCAAATAATGTACCTGATGATCGGCAGGGGGAATTTCAAGGCGTATTGGCTAGTTTGTCAGCGATAAGCTCGATAATTAGTCCTCTCATTATGACCGGTTTATTTAACGTCTGGACTTCCGATACTGCGACTCATTATGTCCCCGGATTTCCTTTCATTTTTGCTGCTATCTTGCTTTTATCCACGG
>MDTB01169157.1_pt1 | contig 11540 bp, 10 predicted proteins | sample 811161 | NCBI WGS metagenome assembly MDTB01 (sample SAMN05326650, study PRJNA326480) | marine metagenome | isolation source: seawater | place: Mediterranean Sea | collected 2009
GGTATGGGAACTCCAAGAGGGAATGTAGACACTAGTTTCTTACCTTTATAATCTAAAGGTATTTAAAATTTAAATAGGCGCCAATTAATATTTAATTGGTGCCTATTTTTTTATAGAATTTTTATTATAAGGATATTTGATGAGTGATTTAGTTTCTCAAGATCTAAATATGATTTTTAAAACTCCCAAAGGAGAAACAGTACATGCATTAAAAGATTTAAATTTTACTTTAAAAAAAGGGGAACTGTTAACAGTTCTTGGGCCCTCTGGATGCGGAAAAACAACCTTATTAAATATTACCGCAGGATTTATTAGACCAACCTCAGGAATTATCAAATTAAATAATAAAGAAATAGATGGACCTGGTGTTGAAAGAGGAATGGTTTTTCAACAAGGTGCTTTGTTCGAATGGTTAACTGTTGCTGAAAACGTTGACTTCGGATTGAGAATGAAAAATGAAGATTCAATTAAAACTTCTCAAAAAGTAAATGAATGGCTAGAAATAGTAGGTCTCAAGGGATTTGGGAACACTCCAACTTATCAATTATCTGGCGGTATGCAGCAAAGAGTAGCTTTAGCAAGATGTTTAATTAATGATCCTGATCTAATATTAATGGATGAGCCTCTGGGAGCTCTTGATGCTTTGACTAGAGAGAAAATGCAGTCTTTAGTTCTAAAAATTTGGAAAGAAACTGGGAAAACAATTATTTTAATTACTCACTCAGTTGAAGAAGCATTATTACTTGGCGAAAGATTATACGTGATGGCTCCAAGACCAGGAAGAATTCATAAGGAATATAATCTTCCATTTGCATCAATGGGTTTGAAAGAAGATCTAAGGGAGATAAAAAAGAATAAAGATTTTGGTGAAAAAAGAGAAGAAATTCTTGAAATGATTTGGAATATGGAGGAAGAAATTATGGGGAAAGAAATCTAAATGCTCACTCAAGCAGTAACTTTTTTAATTTTCTTTGCAGTTATTGGTTGCATTCTTTACGGAAGAAAATTGATTAAAACTGAAAAAGTAGATGCAGTTTTTGGAAATCCGGAAAGAGCATTAGGTGGTACTCACTGGGTAATTGTTGGAAGTAGTTTTCTTCTTTTGATATGGCTTTATTATTCATGGGATATTGCGAAAGGTTTTTATCCAAAATCTGCTAATGAACTTTGTCAAGTTGCAAAAGTAAATGACTCTTTGCTTGGATTGAAATACCAATTTCCTATAGAAGAAAGAGAGTTAAAAAGTACTTCACAAATTAAAAAAGAAAATAAGAACCTCAAGAATATCAATATTGAAATACAAAGCTCTGAGAACCTTAATAATGAGCAGAAAATAATCCTTGTTAGTTTTATTAATAAAACCAATCAGTTGATTCCATTATTAACTAATGAAGATTTACTTGAAAATGAAACTAAACAAAAAATATATGATATCACTGGTAAGATTAATCTTTTAACAGAAAAATTTCAAAAACCTGATTATCCATTTGAAACTGAACAAGAACTTAATGACAGACTCAAGGCAGTAAGTGAAGAAGGAGGTTGGGGTATCACAAAAATAGACGCAGGATCAGGAACGATTGAAAATACTATAGAAGTACCACTTATACCAGCAACAAACAAAGGTTTGAAATTTCACGCAGCAGCTCAAGAATTAAACTTAATAAGTGATGAATTTTTTAAGTTAAGAAATCACAATCCACGATTTAAAAATAAAATCAAAGAAATTAAAGATCAAATAAAAACTTATAGAAAAAGTTTAGATGACTCTGAAGAAGTTGCCTCAAATTATGCGAAAAATATAATGAAAATTGCAAGAAGAATCGAATTTGCAAGCATATATCCACCTAATGCATTGGATATGATGCAAAATGCAATTATAAAATTTGAAAATGTACAAATAAAAGCTCAAGGTGGATTAAGATTTATTGATATACTTTTGTTTCCAGCAGGGACAATTGTTGCTAGCGGTCCAAGTTGTTCAGAACAAGGATCTGGAAGATGGTTGCCAAAACCTTCTGATACCCTTAATAAATTTATCTTAATGTCTAAACCTAGTGTGGGTTATAAAGATATCCCTCTTCTTTGGATAGATATGGTTGATGTTAGTAGAATGATTGGTTTTATTTTGCCTGACTGGATAGCAGATATTTTGCCTGGTGATTATCCCATTCATACTAATGATGGAATAGTAAAACAAAACTTCAAAGGCAATGTACTCAATATCGTTACTGGTAACTTCAAGCTATTTAAAGTACCCGTTCCTTATGGCCATATATGGGACTCATTTATGAGAGTTTTTCTAGGATTAGTATTTGGTATTTTAATTGGTGTTCCACTTGGGTTATTTATGGGCTTAAATAGGTTTGCTAAAGGTTTTTTTGATCCTTTAATAGAACTTTATAGACCAGTCCCTCCTCTCGCTTGGGCTCCTTTAATTATTTCAGTTCTTGGAATAGACAATACTGGAAAAGTATTTTTATTATTTATGGTTTCATTATCTATAATGATAATTTCAGCTAGAGCTGGAGCCTCTGGTACACAATTATCAAAAATTCATGCTGCTCATTCATTGGGTGCTTCTAAACGTCAAATCCTTAGATATGTAATATTTCCAAATTCTCTTCCAGAAATTTTAACTGGAATTAGGGTGGCTGTTGGAATGTGTTGGGGAACATTAGTTGCTGCTGAATTTTTAGCGGGAACCACCGGAATAGGATTTGTTGAAAATGTTGCTAAAAAATATTTTCAATATGAAGTTATATGGATAACAATCTTTATAATGGGAATGCTTGGATTGCTTTTTGATATTACTTTGAGGAAAATTATAGATAAGACTATACCTTGGCGTGGTAAGGGCTAATTTTTAAATTGAAAGTAAAAATCAATTTTTAATTATAAATAATTTAAATCTCTTTATTTTTCCAAGTCGAGGGGGTTAAATCATTTACTATTTCCAAATTAATATTATAGTCAAAGTTTCTTACGCCTCTTTTTTTAATATATTCGTATGTTTTTTCAATACCTGTCTTCAAAGATGTAGTTGTTTTGTATCCAAGCAGTCTTCTCGCTTTATCAGCTGAACATAAAGCATGTTTCACTTCTCGTGGTCTTTCTTTTTTGTATATAGGTTCAGAATTAAAACCTGATACATTTGCACAAATTTCTGCTACTTTATTAACTGTTACAAATTCCTCATCTGGACCAATATTGATAACTTCAGTATGGAGATTTTTTTGATCTAACATTGGAACTAAGCAACTTATACAGTCATCAATGTATGAAAAGCATCTTTGTTGTTCTCCATCTCCATAAATAATAGGCTGTTTCTTTTGCATCATTCTGTTTAACATAATTGAGACTACATTTCTGAATGGATCATCATATTTTTGTTTAGGACCAATTATATTGTGAGGAACTGCAATTACATATTCAATGTTATTTAACTCACAAAGATTAGCTAATACCTTTTCTGCTGCAACTTTTGAAATTGCATACGGATCTACTGGTTGTGGTTCCATATCTTCAGTAAATGGTGTTTTTAAATCTCCATATCTTGCCATAGAAGAACAATAAATAATTCTTTTAACTTTTTCATTCACAGCAGCAGTGAAAATAGAAACTGATGCTAAATAATTATTTTTAGTAATTTCATAAGGAGAAAATACTGATAAACCCTCATGGGCTGTTGCAGCACAGTGATACACTACATCAACATTTTTCATAATCGTTTGAACTTTTGATAAATCACAACAATCAATTTTATGAAACTCTATTTTCTCGGATATATTATCTTCATATCCTCCCATCATGTTATCTATGCCAATGATTTGATGGCCTAAATTATAAAGTTTTTCTGCTAAATGGGAGCCTAAAAAACCTGCAACACCTGTGATTAATATTTTATATTTTTTTGACACGAGTTTCTTATACTAATTTTATTTTTTATTTCAAATTAATATAAATCTTCTATTAGTCCTCATCTATAAAATCTTTAAATTTCTCTTTATTGGAAACTATAAAGTGTGGTAATCTTGATATATCATAAAGATCAAGTTTAAATTCACTGCTGTATTTATTGCTTTTTGAGTCTGCTAAATGATCATGGTCTATAACTCTTCTTTGAATTAAATCTCTAATTTTTTCTGGACTTTTTTTTGATGCTCTATATTCATCATGATGCTCAGCATCTAATTCTTTTTTATGAATTTCTTCTGGACTTATAACTCTAGTAAAATGCCAACCACCATTTTTAACAATTTCTACATTAATATATTTATCTTTTTTAAAAAAAGTATCTAATCTGAAAAACGAATATTTTTTAGGTTTTATTTGCCTTAACCATTCAAAATTTAACAAATCCTTTTTTTTAATTGCTCGAGTACCATACCATTTTATCCTATTACAAAATAAATTAAATTTGTAATAAAATAGATCCTGTTCAAAAATAATAATTTTATTTTTATTTGTCTCCTCAAATGATGTCATATTTGGTATTTCATCATTATCACTATAAAATATATAATCTTCAGGACTTGAAACAGATTTTACTGCCTCTAAAAGTTTATTTCTTTGATGAGCTATCCTTTTAACTGCATTAATTCTGTAATGCATCGGATTCTCAACTTTATTTATTGGATCTTCATATATTATATCATACGGTTCATCATCTACTGAGATATAAATTATTTTATGTTTAAATTTTGGAAAATTGTTCACATTAAAATTTAATTTTTTTTTTCTTCCTGAATGTGAAAATGATGCTTCGCAGACAATAAATTTATCAAAATACTTATCTAAAATATTTAACCGAGTATCCAAAATCAAATCTTCGTCATAATAAAGAGTGCAATCAAATAATTTCATAAGTTAATTCTTATTTTTATCGAATAAGATTGTTTAAACTATTATAATTATTTACAAAAGAAAGTAAAAATATGAGAATTTTAATTACAGGTGGTTGTGGTTTTGTTGGTACTAATTTGGCTCTATATTTAAGCTCAAAAGGATTTGTTATAGATAGCTTTGATAATCTCTCAAGGAAAGGTTCGAAGTACAACTTAAATCTTTTAAAAAAAAAAAAAATTAAAAACTATAAATTTGATATCACCAATTTATCTGAACTTAAAAAACTACCTAAATATAATTTGATATTAGATTGTTGTGCAGAGGCGGCAGTAGAGGTTTCTAAAAAAGACATAGATAAAGTTATAAATACAAATCTAATTGGAACTATAAATATTTTAAAAAAAGCAAAGAAAGATAACTCAAATATTATATTTCTTTCTAGTAGTAGAATTTATCCATTAAAAGTGCTCAATAATGTAATTAAGAAAAAAATTATTAATTCAACAATCAGAATAAATAAAATGTTTGGAGAAAAAGATAATATCCAAGGTCCAAAGACAATATATGGTTTAACTAAACTTGCGTCAGAAATGTTTATAGAAGAATTCTCTTATGCATTTGGTTTAAAATATATTATTAATAGATGTGGCGTAATATCAGGACCTCTTCAATTTGGGAAGCAAGATCAAGGTTTTGTGAGTTTGTGGATATGGAATCATATAAATAAAAAGAATATGAAATATATAGGTTATGGTGGATATGGAAATCAAATTAGAGATGTACTGCATATTAAGGATTTATGTGAATTGATTTTTTTACAAATTAAAAAATTCAACAAATTTAATAATATGTTATTTACAGTTGGTGGTTCAAAAAAAAGCAATACCTCGCTCAAACAATTAACTGTAATGTGTAGAAAAGTAACAAAAAATAAAATTAAATTTAAAAGAATTTCAAAAACATCAATATACGATATTCCTTATTTTATAACTGATAATAGCCTTGTTACAAAAATATATAACTGGAAGCCTAAAAGAAATATTTTTGAAGTTGTTTACGACACTTTTTTATGGTTAAAAAAAGAAAAAATAAAAATAAATAAATATTTCTAATGTCATTAGCTATTATTACAGGTTCAACTGGATTAGTTGGATCAGAGGCTGTAAATTTTTTTCATGATAAAGGGTTTGATGTATTAGGTATAGATAATAATTTAAGAAAATTTTTTTTTGGTAAAAGTGGATCTACTTCTTGGGTAAAATCAAAACTTTTAAAAAGAAACAAAAATTTTAAAAATTATAGTATTGATATAAGAAATTTAAAAAGTTTAGAAAAAATCTTTAAAGATTGCTCTAAAAGAATTTCGATAATAATTCATTGTGCAGCACAACCTTCTCATGATTATGGTAAAAATTTTCCTTTTTTAGATTTTAATATTAATGCTACAGGAACTCTAAATCTTCTAGAATTAACAAAAAAATATTCCCCAAATGTGCCTTTTATATTTATGTCAACTAACAAAGTTTATGGTGATAATCCTAATAAACTTAAGATTTATGAAAAAAATACAAGATGGGAATTAAGTAAAACTGATAAAAATTATAAAGGTATAAAAGAAAATTTTTCTATAGATAACGCAACTCATAGTTTCTTTGGGGTTTCTAAAACTTATGCAGATTTAATTGTACAAGAATATGGAAAAAATATTGGCTTAAAAACTGTTTGTTTTAGAGCAGGTTGTATAACAGGTCCAAATCATAGTGGTGCAAATCTTCACGGTTTTTTATCTTATCTTGTCAAAACAAGTTTAATTAAGAAAAAATATAATTTAATTGGATACAAAGGAAAACAGGTAAGAGACAATCTTCACAGTAATGATCTTATAAAATGTTTTTGGGAATTTTTTAAAAAACCAAAAAATGGTGAAATTTATAATATAGGTGGTGGCAGATATTCAAATTGTTCGATTATTGAAGCTTTAGATCTAATAGAAAAGATTTCTAAAATAGAGATTAATAAAAATATTTTGAAAACACCAAGAGTTGGTGATCATATATGGTATATATCAGATACATCAAAATTTAAAAAAGACTACCCTAATTGGAAGCAAAAATATGATACTAAAAAAATTATAAAGGAATTAATTGAACATCAAAAATAAAAAGATCCATAAATTAGTTTTTCAAATATTCAAGAAACACGGTTTAACTTCAGAGCACTCAAAAATTTGCTCAGATGCAATTTTAAACGCCGAACTAGTAGGAGCCCATAGTCATGGACTATCTCGCCTTAAAATGTATTGTGAAAGAATTAAAGAAAAGCTCATCAAGCCAAATCCCAAAATTAAAATCAAAAAAATTTCACAGTCTATTGCACACATAAACGCTGATGATAGCATCGGTTTTGTGGCAGCTGATTTAGCATTAAAGATAGCTATCAAAAATGCTCTGAAGACTGGGATTGGTTTAGTTGCTGTAAAAAATAGTAATCATTATGGACTTTCGGGATATTATGCTGAAAAAGCGGTTAAGAAAAATTTAATTACAATGATCTATACAAATGCTCCTCCAGCTATCGCACCACACGGTGCATTAAAAAGTTTACTAGGTACAAACCCAATTTGTTTTGGAGTACCAACTGGCACAAAGGTACCTTTTATTTTAGATTCATCTAACTCAATGATTAATAGAGGAAAAATAAGATTAGCCAAAAAAAATAATACAAAATTACCAGCAGGAGTAGCGCTAGATAGATTTGGTAAACCAACTAGAGATCCACAAAAAGCACTAGAGGGTATACAATTGCCCATGGCTGGTTTCAGGGGATCAGGTTTAGCTTGGATGGTTGATATTTTAAGTGGATTAATTACTGGTAGTAATCACGCAGGCAAAGTTAAAGATCCTTTTGAAGATTTTTCAGGACCTCAAAATGTTGGCCATTTATTCTTTTTATTTAAGGCAAACTTATTTATAGGGGACTATAGAAAAAGAATTAAAGAAAATATTAAAATTATAAAAAAACTGCCAAAATTAAAGAGTACAAAAGAAATTTTTTATCCTGGGGAAAATAAATATAAAAGATTTTTAAAAAATTCAAAAAAACAAATCAAAATTTCATCTGCAGTTTTAAAAGACTTGAAGATATTAATCTCTGATTAGAATATTCCATTTTTTATAACTACTGATCTTATTAAAATTCTCATTTATATAAGAGTTTACAAGATATAATTTTTCCTCTAAAGGGTAGTCCCAATCATTTTTTGATCCTCCAGATATTATAATCTTAGTTTCTTCCATTTGATTAATGAATCTTTTTTGATTTATTTTTGACGAAGCGCTCCAAACAAAATAATATTTAGTACAGCTTTTTTTTTGTAATAAGTAGTATAAAATTGCGTCATTACTAAAAATTTGAATACAATCAAAATTTTTTACCTTGGGTTTTAAAAAATCTATCAATTTTTTTTCATCTTTATTTAGAAACTCTTTATCTTCTATATTTACATAAAGATTTAGTCTTTTCTTAAAATTAAAGATATTTGAGAAATTTATCTCAGATAAGAATATTAACGTAATTATCATAATTGAGCTACTTATATAAAATTTCAACTTAGAAATATTTTTGAAAAATTTTAAAACAAAATATGAAAAAAAAATTGACAATGTAATTAAGGGGAATCCAAAAGAATTTTTTATATGTGGCCCATCAGTTCTGCCAAGAGCATATAAATAGCTTCCTATTGATATCAAAGATAAGAAAATAAATATTTTAGAAAAATTAGTTGGGTTATCTTTATTAAATATTAAATTTATAGATATTATAATACATCCCAAAATAGCTAACATGGTCTTAGTTGCTCTAGATGAGTTAGGATCATCACTAAATGGTACCGGATGTATAAGTCCATGAACATAAGGCATTTCTTTGTAAATTGAAAAAGTATTTTCGATGAAATATTCAAATTCTTTTTCCAAAAAAAAATATGACGATGCCCAAACAATCATTATGAAGAATAAAAGAAAAAAACTTTGTTGGTATCTTTTTGAAAGAACTAAGAATAAAAAAATAAAGAATATTAAAATGTTACATATTAAACCTCTATCTATACCCCAAAACATTGACAGAGGACTTAAACACGAAATTAAAAATATAAATAGAAGCGAGTTTCTTTTCGAAATAATAAATGTAAAAAAAATCAGCAACAGAATAATTGGTATTTCTCTAAAAGAAATTGAGCTTACGTTTCCAATTTCATAATTTATCATTGAAACAAAAACTATAGAGTTAAACAAAAAGAAAATTATCTGTTTATATAAATTTAAATTTGTGAATTTGGTGAGTAAATAAATAAAATAAACTGCAAGTAATTTAAATATCAGTACATAAATTAGATCAGCAAATCTGGTAATACCTATACTAATATGGTCAAAAAGTTTCCAAAAAATGGATGATGATAATGTCTCATAAAAAATACCAACAGTAACATATGAACCTGACCATAAAGAATTATCTAAAAAATTTTTATAAGCTGAACTAATTCTTTGACCTTCATGATAACTGTCGATTATGTTTGTTAAAAAATTTATTGAAAAGAAACTTGCTAATAAAATAAATATAAAAGTAAAAAAAAATAAATTCAACTCAATATTCTTTTTTCTTTCATACTCAGTATGAGTATTAAAAAAAGATAAAATCTGATTAAAAAAATTTTTATTTGAATAATATTTTGAAATAATAAATATCAAACTTGGTAATGATAGAAAAACTAAATATCTTAAAATATCATTGAAAGAATTATAATTTTGTTTTGAATATTCTCCAATTATTCCACGATCTTGGTAATCTAATTCTATTAGACCCCAAGTAAATCGTCCAATTAATATTGAAATTAAAAAAAAAATTATAAAAAATATTTTTTCTTTTTGAAATTTCATTAATACTGTTTTAAAGTTTAAAATGAGTTTATCAATAATTATTCCTGCGTATAATGAGAGTAATCAAATAAATCATACAATAAAGAAATTGGAAATTATTCCAAAAAAAATTAAAGATTATGAAATAATATTCATAGATGATTTGAGTATAGACGATACTTACAAAAAATTAAAAAAAATTGAAAAAAAATTCAAAAGGATAAAAGTCTTAAGGAATAAAAAAAAAGGGCTAGGACCTGCTTTAGAACTAGGTATCCAAAAATCAAGAAAAGAGCATATTTGTATCTTTATGTGTGATTTATCTGATGATGTAAGGGATATTATAAAATATTATAAATGTGTAATTAATGATCCTAATCTAGATGCTGTATTTGGTACAAGATTCTCTAAAGACTCAAAAATATTAAATTACCCTTACGTAAAATTGTTAATTAATAGAATTGCTAATAATTTTATAAGATTTTTATTTCTTTCAGATTATAATGACTTCACAAACGCTTTTAAACTTTACAAAAGGAAAACATTGTTAAAATTATTTCCAATAGTATCTGAAAATTTTAATGTTTTTTTAGAGCTTCCACTTAAAATAATTACTCGAAAATACAAATATAAGATTGTGTCAATAAATTGGTTTGGAAGAAAATTTGGGGAGTCAAAGTTTAGAATTAAAGAAATTGGATCAATGTATATTTTTACAATGTTATACTGTTTTTTAGAAAAAATTCTTCTAAACAAAAAATAATATTTCAATTTATAAATTTAAATGTATATTTTGTTTAATGTTATCAAATAAAGAAATTGTTTGCCCTAACAACTTGCTTAATACTGCACATAAAAAGAAAGCTGTTAAAGCTGCTATAGTTAATGCTGGTAAGCCATTACCAATGTTGTCTGTCCAGGATGCAGTCAACGAAAGTTTGATAGAGCCGATTTTTATCGGTGATGAAAAAGAAATTTTAAAATGTGCTGAAGATTTAAAATGGGATATTTCTAATTATGAAATCATTCATGAACCTATAGAAAATAATACTGCTGGAATTGCTGCTAAACTCGCTAGTGAAAAAAAAATTAGAATAATTGTTAAAGGACATATTCATACAGATGTATTAATGAAAGAGGTTCTCAAAAGAGAGTATAATTTATTAGGAAAAACTAGATTGAGCCATATTTGGCATATGACACTAGATAAAGATGACAAACCTTTAATAATTACAGATGGTGCCTTAAATGTTTTGCCTAATTTAAAAACCAAAATGCATATATTAAAAAATGTAATAAATTTTTCACACCGGATTGGTCTTCAAAAGCCAAAAGTTGCTATACTTTCAGCCACTGAAGAAATTTTGGATAGTGTTCCAAGTTCAATAGATGCGAAAGAACTTACAGAATTGGCAAAAAAAGAAAATTTAAAAGCAGATGTTTTTGGTCCACTTGCTTTTGATAATAGTGTTTCTAAAAAATCTGCTGAAATTAAAGGTATTCAAAATAGTGTAGCAGGTATGGCGGATGTTTTATTAGTTCCAAGTGTTGAGACAGGAAATGGATTAGTAAAAATGTTAATTTACTTTTCAGGAGCTTGTGCGGCTGGAGTGGTTATAGGAGGAAAAGTTCCTGTGGTCATCACAAGTAGATCAGATGAAGCACCAGCTAGATTAGCCTCTATTGCTGCTGCAGTAGTAGCTTTAGATTAATAGTTTCATTGAAAAAAAAACTAATTTGCATTAAATAGTTTCATTAATTCAAATAAAAACTATGGCA
>MDTB01196178.1_pt1 | contig 11540 bp, 12 predicted proteins | sample 811161 | NCBI WGS metagenome assembly MDTB01 (sample SAMN05326650, study PRJNA326480) | marine metagenome | isolation source: seawater | place: Mediterranean Sea | collected 2009
GGTGCGCTTGCATTTAAAAAAGCGGGAGCAGACGCAAATAAAGTTGTTTACGTTCCTTATGATGCTGGAGGAAAAGCATTAGCTGGACTTTTATCTGGAGAGACTCAAATTCTTTCAACTGGTTTGGGAGAAGTAATGGGCGCAAGAGACCAAGTAAGAATAATTGGTATTACAGCGCCTAATAGAGTTGGCGATGCCCCAGAAGTTCCTACATTAAAAGAACAAGGTTTCGATGTTCAGTTTGTTAACTGGAGAGGATTCTTTGCTCCTAAAAGTATGAGCAGTGGTGATGTAAAGAAAATTGCTAAAATGTTAGGCGATGTTCAAAAAACACCTGAGTGGGAAACAGTAAGAAAAAGAAATGCTTGGGTAAATATTTACAATCCAGGTAGAAAATTTGATAGTTTCTTAAAAAAACAAACAAAAGAAATGACAAATTTAATGAAAGAACTTGGAGTAATTTAGTTTAACTAAGTACTTTAAAATTTATAGGAAGAGCAGTGAAAATTAATTCAGTAAAAATTATATCGCTGCTCTTCTTTGTTTTATCAGCCTTTTATCTTTATACAGCCTATCAAATACAAGTTTTTGCTTTTGATGAAGACTCACCATTTAATGCTAAAACTTTTCCTATTTATCTTGGCTATGCCGGAATGTTTTTTGCAGGATTAAAAATAGTTTTACCTGACAGAAAACCTATTGAAGTAAACCCACAAAATCTAGATTTTAAAAAAACAATTTTATTAGTTTTAACTATGTGTGTTTATGGAGCAACCATTCTAAAAGTTGGTTTCTTTTTATCTACATCTTTATTTTTGGCTTTTTCATATTTTTTTTTAGGTGAAAGAAGATGGAAATTTATTTTAATTTTTTCTTTTCCATTTGTAGCTATTTTTATGTATTTATTGCATGGATTACTAGCTGTCTACCTTAGGGATCCATTATTAAAATATCTAGGTATAATGGGATGATTGAAGGAATTTTAATAGGGCTAAAAACTGCTTTGTCTTTTCAAAACCTATTAATGGTTATGATCGGATGCTTTGCAGGAACAATTATTGGAATGCTACCAGGATTAGGCCCAATGACTGCAATCGCTTTGATGATACCGATTACTTATGGTTTTGAACCTTCCACAGGTTTAATTTTAATGGCTGGGGTTTATTACGGAGCTGTATTTGGAGGTTCTACATCATCTATTTTAATAAACGCTCCCGGAGTTCCTGGAACCGTCGCTACATCTTTCGATGGTTATCCTATGGCTCAACAAGGTAAAGCCGGTAAAGCTTTGGCCATAGCAGCTTATAGTTCTTTCGCAGGCGGAACTATTGCAGCAGTATTTTTACTGATTGCAGCGCCGAGTTTGTCAAAAGTGAGTTTATCTTTTAGATCACCAGATTATTTTGGTTTAATGATACTAGGTTTGACAGCAGTAGCAGCATTTTCATCTAAAGGTAATTTCTTAAAAGCTATGATGATGTGTGTATTTGGTCTGATGCTAGCGTCTGTTGGGCAAGATACTTTATCCGACATTCCAAGATTTACATTTAATACTATGAATTTATCAGATGGAATTAGTTTTGTTTTAGTTGTTATGGCTACATTTGCTATGAGTGAAGCCTTAACAATTATAATTAAAAAAAATGACCCAACTAAAGCAGCTAAACAAATTTCATTAACAGAATTAGGCTCAATTAAACTAAACAAAGAAGAAACTAAAAAAATGGCCAAAACTATTCCGAGATCATCAGTTTTAGGATTTATTATTGGGGTTTTACCTGGAGCAGGCGCAACCATTGCATCTTTTTTAGCTTATGGAATGGAAAGAAATTTTGTTAACGAAGAAGAAAAACAAAAATTTGGAAAAGGTAGTATTCAAGGTTTGTCAGCTCCTGAGACAGCAAATAATGCAGCGTGTTCAGGTGCTTTCGTTCCACTATTAACATTAGGTATACCAGGAAGTGGAACCACAGCAGTCATGTTAGGAGCTTTACTAGGATTTGGTATTCAACCTGGACCAAGATTATACGAAACCAATCCTGAAATTTTTTGGTCAGTTATTATGTCTATGTATATTGGAATGGTGGTTCTTCTAATTCTCAATCTTCCTTTAATTCCCTATATTGCAAGAATTCTTGCAGTACCAAGAACTTTTTTAATACCAATGATTTTGTTTTTTTCTGTAACAGGTATTTATTTAATGTCTTTTAATAATTTTGATATCTTTTTAATGATAGGTATTGCTGTAGTGGCAACTATTTTAAGACTCTATGATTTTCCAATGCCGCCACTCATACTAGCTTTTGTTTTGGGTGGCTTGATGGAGGAAAATCTTAGAAGATCTCTTTTGATAAGTGATGGTTCTTGGGATTTTCTTTGGAACCGACCACTTACACTTTGTATAATGATTGTAATTCTTATTATTGTAGGTTGGCAAATTTATAATAGTTTTTTCAAAAAGAAATTATAACCTAACGTATTGCTTTTTTTTCTCTAGAGAAAAATTTTTAGATCCATTTACAACTAAAAATAAAAGTCCTCCCGCAAGTCCAATGTTTTTTAAAAACGCTATTATCTGCATCTGGTTTGAAAAGTCGAAATGAAAGATAAAAGCAGTTAATATACAAAACATAGCAAGAATACCTGCTGAAATTTTTATTCTATAACCTAGAATAATTAAAATTGGAAAAAGAATTTCGATCAAAATAGCAGGGATCAACAAAAATCCAGGGACTCCAAATCCTTCCATCCATTGAACAGATCCTTCATAATTAAAAATTTTGTTAATTCCAGAGAATAAAAAAATTGATGAAATAAAAAATCTACCAAGTAAATCTAAAAAAGACATAATTAAAAACTTATCTTAAAATCATCTATAGAGTCAAAAAAAATGTATTAAATTAGGTTTTTTTTTCAATAATCCTAAGTATTAAAGGCACAATAAATAAAATCATCAACAACCTAATGATATGATGAAAAGATACAAATTCAGGATCTAAATCGAAGAAAATTGCAATTACAGCAACTTCATAAATTCCACCGGGACAATATGAAAGGAGTAGAGTGAAAAAGTTTTTATCAATAACTAAACTAGCAATGAAAGCTGCCAACAGTCCTAACAAAACCAATAAAAAGGTAGCTACAAAACTATGTAATGCATTTTTACCTATCTCACTAAAAGTTTTATTAGCAAACCTACATCCAACGGAAGATCCAAGAATTAACAAAGAGTAATCAATTATATTCGAAGGAAGCTTATAAGACGCTAAATCCGTTACTTGTAAAAAACCACTAGCTATTAAAGTCCCTGATAACAAAGCTGCAGGAATTTTAAGTTTATCAAATAAAAAAATTAGAATTATAGATAAAAAAATCAATATCAAAAGGTCAAATATATTTTGATTTTCTACAGTTGATTTGACTGTTTCAATTTCTTCTACACTATAAAAACTGTTTACAATAAATGGAAAAACAGTAATTATTATTATTAATCTTATTAAATGAGAAGTAGCTACTCTACTCAGGTCAGATTTTTCATCTTCAGCTAAAATCATTAGGGGACCCAAAGCTCCAGGTGCAGCAGAAAAAATTGAAGTTTTTTTGTCATAATTTGAAAACTTTTCTAAATATTTTGATACCAATAAAACACTAATTATTATGTAAGCTAGCATTATAAGAGAAGTCCATAACCATTGATGAATTTGAAAAAATAAATTTTTGTCAATATAATTTCCTATATATAAACCTAAAAAGATTAAAATTGTGCTAAGTACAAGCTTGGGCATTTTTGTTTTTATACCCCCTAAAGTAATAAGCGATGTAGTTATCATAGGCCCTAAAAACCAAGCTAATGGAACGTTAAAATATTCTGCAATCATTGCGCTAGGGATTGAAACAATTATCACCAGAGCAAATTCTTTAGATAGTATTTGCTTAAAATTTTCTTTATTAAATGGAATTGCTTGGTTATTGTGCATAATTTATGATTTTAGGATTTATAGGAACAGGAAAAATTACGTCCTCCATTATTTATGGTATTTTTAAGTCTAAACTTAAAATTAAAAGAATTTATATATCTTCGCGAAATAAAAATATAGCAAAAAAATTAGAAAAAAAATTTAGATCCGTTATAATACTCAAGGATAATCAAGAAATAGTTAACAAGTCACCTATAATCTTTTTAGCCGTTACTCCTAATGTGGGTAATAAAATAATATCTAAACTAAAATTTTCAAAAAATAAAAAAATTATAAGTTTAATTTCTACGATCAAACTAGAAAAGTTGAAAAAAATCACTAAAAATAAAAATATTATTAGAGCAACACCATTGCCTCCAATAGAAATTAATAAAGGACCAATAGTTATTTGTCCACCAAACAAAAAAGCTAAAAATTTATTTAAATATTTAGGAACAGTAATTGAAATTAAAAATGAAAAACTTAGCTATAAATTTTGGTCCACAGCTTCTGCTATGGCTGCCTTTTATGAAATACTAAATGTAAGCTCAAGTTGGTTAATTAGAAAAGGAGTCAATAAGAATGCTGCTAACAATTATATTTCCGAACTATTTTTGTCTTTGAGCCAAGATGCAGTTAATAAAAGATCATTAGGATTTAAAAAACTAGTAAGTGAATCTCAAACACCAAAAGGACTCAATATGCAGGTTTTAAAAGAATTAAGAAAAGGTAAATTCTATGAAAAATTTGTTAATTCTTTAGAAAACATCAACAAGAGAGTTAGTAAATAATTTTATGGAATATTTTATTCAACAATTAATTAACGGAATTACTCTTGGATCCATATATGGTTTAATAGCTATTGGTTACACGATGGTTTACGGGATAATTGGAATGATTAATTTTGCTCATGGAGATATATTCATGATCGGAGCGTTTATTGCTTTAATTGCTTTTATATTATTTGGGCTTACAGGAATTGCCTTACCTATAGTACTTTTTTTAGTATTATTAATAGCTATGCTTTTTACTGCTTGCTACGGATGGACTGTTGAAAAATTAGCTTATAAACCTTTAAGAGGTTCTTTCAGATTAGCGCCTTTAATTTCTGCACTAGGAATGTCAATTGTACTTCAAAATTATGTACAAGTAGCTCAAGGAGCAAGAGTTAAACCATTACAGCCTCTAATTTCTGGTGGTTTAGAGTTTTTTAAAAATTCTGATTTTATTGTTACCGTAAGTTATCTTCAGATATTCATAGTTTTTCTAACAATAATTTTAATGACTATGTTTACTTTATTGATTACCAAAACTGATTTGGGAAGAGCTCAGCGGGCATGTGAACAAGATCGAACAATGACTTCTTTGTTAGGTATTAATGTTGATCGAACAATTTCAATTACTTTTATTTTAGGTTCATCTTTAGCATCAGTAGCTGGAATGATGTTCGTACTTTATTATGGTGTTATAGATTTTTATATTGGTTTTTTAGCAGGCGTAAAGGCATTTACTGCAGCTGTATTAGGTGGAATCGGATCTCTGCCCGGCGCAATGCTTGGTGGTTTGTTGATTGGTCTAATAGAAACAATGTGGTCAGGTTATATTTCTATTGAATATAAAGATGTGGCTGCTTTTAGCGTATTAATTATTACTCTTATTTTTTTTCCAACAGGTTTTTTAGGCAAACCAGATATTGAGAAAGTTTAGATGGTTTCTTCATCAGAATTAAAAAGAATAATCAAAGATAGTTTATTTACTGGACTTATATCTCTAGCTTTGTTCGGCCCAATTGTTGGACTAAAGACATCTTCAAAAGGCCAAGGTTTATTTGTTACCCCGCATGTAGGAATTGTAATTTTTTTAGTAAGTGCTTGTATCATTGGTAGATTTTTAATCAGTTTAAATTCTTTAAGAAAAAAAGAAATAAGTTTTATTAAAAATATTACTTCCATGGCTTCAAATTATTTAGACAACAAAGGCAAACAACTTGCGATAACTGGCATTTTGTTTGCAATTATTTTTCCTTTTTTGCCATTTACCGATCGATATGTATTAGATGTTTCCATAATGATTTTAACTTACATCATGCTAGGATGGGGGTTAAACATTGTAGTTGGGCTAGCGGGTTTGCTTGATCTTGGTTATGTTGCTTTCTATGCTGTAGGTGCGTATTCCTACGCTCTAATAGCAACAACATTTGGCTGGTCTTTTTGGGTTTGCCTCCCATTAGCGGGAATTTTTGCAGCCTTTTTTGGAATACTATTAGGATTTCCAGTTTTAAGATTGAGAGGAGATTATCTTGCAATTGTTACGTTAGGATTTGGTGAGATTATAAGAATTATTTTAATAAATTGGTATGAAGTTACTAATGGACCTGACGGTATTACCGGAATACCAAGGCCATCATTTTTTGGTCTTCCATTTAAAAAATTTCCAGACGATGGTGAAGAAGCTTTTCATACGTTTTTTAATTTAGAATACTCCACAATGCATAGAATAATATTTTTATATTATTTAATACTAGTGCTAGCTTTAATAACAAATTATTTCACTTTAAGAATAAGAAAACTACCAGTTGGAAGAGCTTGGGAAGCTTTAAGAGAAGATGAAATAGCATGTAAATCTTTGGGTGTTAATCCAACAAATACAAAGCTTACTGCGTTTGCAATAGGAGCAACATTTGGAGGTTTTGCAGGCTCATTTTTTGCAACTCGACAAGCATTTGTTAGCCCAGAAAGTTTTACATTTATTGAATCTGCAATCATCGTTGCCATTGTAGTTCTCGGAGGCATGGGTTCTCAAACTGGCGTTGTCTTAGCTTCTATTTTTTTAATCGGCATCACTGAGATATTTAGAGATCTCGAACAGTATCGAATGATAGCATTTGGAGGAGCCATGGTTTTGATTATGATATTTAAACCCAAAGGTATTTTAGCTAATAGAAAACCCACTATAACTCTAAAGGATTACTTGAAATGAACAAGAACCTTCTAACAGTAGAAAATCTTACAATGAAGTTTGGTGGCCTTACCGCAATTGACAATCTTTCATTTTCTGCAAACAAAAACGAAATAACATCTATTATAGGACCAAATGGGGCGGGCAAAACTACTGTATTTAACTGTTTAACAGGCTTTTACAAACCAACTTATGGTGAAATGTTTTTAAACAAGAGCGATGAAACAATTGCACTAAAGAAATTTACTGATTTTAAAATTGCTCAAAAAGCAAAAGTAGCTAGAACTTTTCAAAATATAAGATTATTTCCAGCAATGTCTGTTTTAGAGAACATGTTAGTAGCTCAACACAACGAACTCATGATTGCATCAGGCTATTCTATATTCGGAATACTTAATCTTAAAAGGTATAAGGATAAAGAAATAGAAGCGGTGAAAAAAGCCAAGTACTGGTTAGATATAATTGGCTTAACAAATAGAGCTGATGATAATGCAGGTGATTTACCTTATGGAGATCAAAGAAAATTAGAGATTGTTAGAGCAATGTGCATAGAGCCTAAATTATTATGTTTAGATGAACCAGCGGCAGGACTTAATCCAAAAGAATCATCAGAACTAAATAAGCTTTTGGAATTTATAAAGAATGATAAAAAAACTGGAATTTTATTAATAGAACATGACATGAGTGTAGTTATGGGAATATCTGACCATGTAGTAGTTTTAAATTATGGTAAAAAAATATTTCAAGGCTCACCTTCAGAAACTAAAAAAAGTAAAGAAGTAATCGAGGCTTACCTAGGAGTTGATGAATAATGCTAAAAATTTCTAATGTTGAAACCTTCTATGGAAAAATTCAAGCTTTAAGAGGAGTTAACATAAACATAAACGAAGGTGAAATTGTTTCATTAATAGGATCTAATGGTGCTGGAAAATCAACTTTGCTTATGACAATTAGTGGAGTTAACAAAGCAAGAACAGGTGAGATTATTTTTCAAGGTCAAAATATAGAGAAGTCAGAGCCACATGATATAGTTGACTTGGGAATTGCACAAGCTCCAGAAGGGAGAAGAATATTCTCTCGTTTAACAGTAGAAGAAAATTTAAAATTAGGAGCACATGCAAATGAAAAAGGAAAATTTTTTGATAGAGATATAAAAGATATTTATGATTTATTTCCAGTATTAAGTGATCGTAAGTCCCAAAGAGGTGGAACGTTATCTGGTGGGGAACAACAAATGTTAGCAATAGGTAGAGCTCTAATGAACAGACCTAAGGTTCTTTTGTTAGATGAGCCATCATTAGGTATTGCACCAAAACTAGTTAATCAAATTTTTTTAGCAATTAAAAATATTAATAAAGAAAAAAAAGTTACAATATTTTTAGTCGAGCAAAATGCAAAAAAAGCTTTAGAACTTGCCGATAGAGCTTATGTTTTAGTTAACGGAAAAGTAACTATTCAAGGATCTGGTCAAGAGTTGTTAAAAAATCAAGATATACAAGCAGCTTACCTTGAAGGAGGAGCTAAAAGTTAGGCTCAATTTAAACTAATTCACCATTTACAATTATAAATTCGCAGTGTTTAATTGCATATAAATTAATTAACAAACAACGGGGAAAATAACTATGTTTAAAACATTTAAAAAAACAATCTCTTTGATTGCTGCTTTTTTAATGCTTGGATCTTTTTCAGTTAGAGCTGATATCACAGTTGCTTCTGCTGGACCAATGAGTGGTCAGTACGCTTCTTTTGGTTCTCAGTTAAAAGCTGGAGCAGAAATGTGGCTTAAAGATGTAAATGCAAGAGGTGGAATTAATGGAGAAAAAGTTAAATTAGTAATCGGAGATGATGCTTGTGATCCAAAACAAGCTGTAGCGGTTGCGAATAAGTTTGCAGGTCAAGGTGTTGCGTATGTTGCGGGACACTTCTGTTCTGGTTCTTCAATACCGGCTTCAAAAGTTTATACAGAAGAAGGAATTATACAAGTTTCACCAGCATCTACGAACCCAGCGTTCACAGATAAAGGCGGACCTAATGTATTCAGAGTTTGTGGAAGAGATGACCAACAAGGTGAAGTAGCAGGTGTATTTCTTGCAAAAGAATATTCTGGAAAAAAAGTTGCTATTATTCATGACAAAACTGCTTATGGAAAAGGTTTAGCAGACGCTACAAGAAAAAACATGAAAAAAGCAGGTTTGAAAGAAGCTATGTACGAAGCAATTACAGCAGGTGAAAAAGATTACTCTGCTTTAGTTTCTAAACTTAAATCTAATAATATTGATGCAGTATATCTTGGTGGATACCACACTGAAGCTGGTTTGATAGTTAGACAAATGAGAGACCAAGGAATGAGCACTAAGTTAGTTAGTGGCGATGCATTAGTAACAGCTGAGTATTGGGATATTACTGGAAACGCTGGAGAAGGTACGTTAATGACTTTCAGTCCAGATCCAAGAAACAATCCTGAAGCTGCACCATTAGTTAAAAAGTTCAAAGCCGCTGGCATAGAGCCAGAAGGTTATGTTCTTTACTCTTATGCTGCGCTTGAAGTATTTGAACAAGCTGCAACAGATGCAGGCTCAACAGATTACAAAAAAGTTTTGAAAGCTATGAAGAACAATAAATTCAAAACTGTACTTGGAGTTTTAAGCTTTGATAAAAAAGGCGATGTAACTCTTCCAGGTTATGTGTTCTATGAATGGAAAAACGGAAATTACAAACAACTATAATTTAAGAAAAGATTAAAATTAAGGGGGCGAAAGCCCCCTTTTTTTTACCATTAAAGTATATGACAATAACTTATGAAGATTTTAAAAAAGTTCAAATAAAAGTTGGAACTGTTTTAGAAGTTCAAAAAAATCAAAAAGCAAGAAAGCCTTCTTTAATAGTAAAAGTTGATTTTGGTCCAGAAATTGGCATCAAACAGTCTTCTGCTCAAATTACTCATTTTTATAATTCAGAAAATTTAGTGGGTAAACAAGTAATTGGAGTTTGTAATTTTCTTTCGAAAAATATTGCTGGAGTTGTTTCAGAGGTTTTAATTTTAGGAGCGATTGAAGAAGATGGCAAGGTAGTTCTCGTTCATCCATCTCAAAAAACTAAAAATGGTTTAGACATAGCCTAACAAATAGTTTAAATAGCTCAAATAAATGTATCCAAACTTAATTCCTCTAATACTTTTTGGTATAGCTGCAGGCTTTTCACCCGGTCCTAATAATATAGTTACCTCTTTTTCAGCCTTTAATTTTGGTTTCAAAAAAACAATTCCTACAATGTTAGGTGTAGTATGTGGCTGGACTCTGCTAAGTATTTTTCTACTACTAGGATCTGGAATCATTTTTAAAAAGTTTGAAATATTACAAATTATTATTAAAATACTAGGTTCAGGTTATCTTTTACTTTTAGCTTACAAGATTTCTTTTTATAAAATAAAAGATAAAAAAAAATTTCAAAACCTGTAACTTTTTTAAATACTTTTTTCTTTCAATTTGTTAATCCCAAAAGTATCATAGCCGGATCGATAGCTGTTTCATCCTTCGTAGATATACAAAATCACCACTTACGAGACTCGATTATTTTAGCGTTAGTTATGTTTATGATTGCCATTGGAAGTCAAGCTACCTGGTGTTTAATGGGAACTTATCTGAGAAAATTTGCCACAAGCGAAAAGTTTATGAGAAATTTTAACTATACCATGTCGTTTTTGCTTATCGTTTGTGTTATTATGTTTTATTTATAGCGCATGATATTTAATAGCAAAAATTCTTTTAAATCATTAGACACTATTTCTTCGTCTGGAAAAGAGTATAAAATCTTCAATCTTCAAAAAGCTGAAAAAAATGGTTTAGATGGTATTTCAAGATTGCCGAAATCTCTAAAAGTTCTTTTGGAAAATTTATTGAGATACGAAGACAATGTAACAGTTAATAAATTACAAATTTTAGCTCTTAAAGAGTGGTTAAAAAACAAAAGATCTGACACTGAAATCGCATATAGGCCTGCCCGAACATTACTACAAGATTATACTGGGATTCCTGCAATAGCTGACTTAGCTGCTATGCGAGATGCTGTAAAGTTAAAGAATAAAGATCCAAATAAGATTAATCCACTTTCAACTGTAGATCTTGTTATCGATCATTCGGTGATGGTAGATGAATATGCGTCTGGTAAATCATTTGAAAAAAATGTTGAAAGAGAATTCTCAAGAAATGGAGAAAGATATTCTTTTTTAAAGTGGGGTCAAAAAGCATTTGATAATTTTAGAGTAGTTCCACCAGGAACAGGAATTTGTCATCAAGTTAATTTAGAGTATTTAGCTAAAGTAGTTTGGTCTTCTAAAAGTGGTAATGATTTTTATGCTTACCCAGATACCTTAGTTGGAACAGACAGCCACACTACTATGGTAAACGCTTTATCTGTTTTAGGTTGGGGTGTAGGAGGAATAGAAGCAGAAGCAGCTATGCTAGGCCAACCTATTTCAATGTTAATTCCAGAAGTAGTTGGAGTTGAAATCAAAGGAAAATTGCTTGAAGGATTAACGGCTACAGACTTGGTGCTAGCAATTGTTGAGATGCTTAGAAAAAAAGGTGTAGTAGGAAAATTTGTAGAATTTTATGGAGAAGGTTTAAA
>MDTB01226219.1_pt1 | contig 11539 bp, 11 predicted proteins | sample 811161 | NCBI WGS metagenome assembly MDTB01 (sample SAMN05326650, study PRJNA326480) | marine metagenome | isolation source: seawater | place: Mediterranean Sea | collected 2009
CAACCTGAACTGTTAGATTCGAATAATAGGACTCAATCAAATCTGACAGTCGCATATGTGCCAGAAGCAGTCGTTCAAAGTTTTGTAATTGAACGGGCGAAAAGTACGTATTGCAACCTTTCATTTGCCTAATATAAAGCGAGTGACCCAATTACGCATTTGTGTCCTAGCATTTATTGGCCTTAGTTTATTGCTGCCATTGGTTGCCTAGGCTTTCACAAACTCGATAACAATGGCAGTATAAACTGTAACGAGTGGTAGCTTGGTAAAAAACGCGCAAATTGCGCATTGTTATACTGATAAGTGACAAACTAGAAAATCACTAGTAGTCGTAAAACTCTTTTAAAATAAGGAAGTTCCATGAAAAGTCGTACAAAGATAGCTTTATCAATAATTGCTTTCACTACTGTAATTAGCTTGCAGTCGTTCATCCTATATCAACAAAATCGAGCCAATAATACTCTTCAGTTCAAAGTAGATAAGCTTCAGAGTCAAATTGACCAAACAAGCAAAGCTAATCAAGGCCTTCTTTCAAAAATAGAAAGGTTGGAAAGTAATTTAGAGCTTAAGCCTCGTAGCCTTCTATCTATGAATTAATTGGCTATTCGTTTAACAACTCAATTAACTCACTATATTCGCTGGGACTCATGCACGTGGCCTGACCGACTTCGTTCGGGCTTAGCCCACGTGCTAATCAGCATAATTTGGCGATGCGTGTCCGCTCCTTCTTTTGAAACCAATCATTCTGTGTGGCTGAAGTGTACGTAGAGCCGTTAGTTCATTTCATCGTCAAGATTTTAGTACACACTGTCAGGCTTACTACTTCACCTCTGAATTCGTAACCGTCTCTAATAGTGCGAAAACTAGCAGTACACCGAGCCAAACTCAAAAATTTACATCGCTCTTAGAGTAGTCGATTTGCTTCAATTCGTACTATCTCACTACGAGTAAAACTCAAATATTGAGACTTGAGCGATTAAATTCGTTATTAATAGGCTAACCATCCAGATTGTGTGTAGAGTTTTCTTGAACGTATTCTCTAATTATTTTTTGAGCTTCGAATGACCCAATAATTCCAACTAGCTTTTTGGTGAAAGATTCAGGAAGAAGCTCATCGCTCTCATAGTTAGCTAGTGTGTCTACCAAATCATCAAGTGATGAGTTGTTCTTTGCTAGCTGCTCATCTATGGCCTGCCAAAATGCTGCGCCTTTAGTGTAGAAAAATAGAAGGTTTTCGTTACTTGGCTCCACCTCTCCTATTCTTTTCGATAAATCGCCTTGAGCAACTTGCTTTCGAATTAATTCTTCAATAGCCGATTCATACGTCGGCTCTATGAGTCTGAAGGCTTTATGGGTGTAATATTCGGTAAGGCTTTCAGAAATCCAAAAACTTAAAGGTATATCAGTTAACGTATGAATTGTTTCGTGAGCAACTAAGTGTGCAGTATGTTCAAATCTCTGTTCATTGAGTTTGCCATTATTGGTTACGTAATTGACAACCCAAGAGTTATACCCAGCAGCACCTCCAACAGTTCTATATTTTTCATCGATATTAACGAAAATAAGATCCCAATTTACAGGACCATTTTGAGTATTAAATATGGGTCTTAGATACTGAGGGATCCCCACGAATTTAGCATGTAATCTTGCTCATGCAAGCTTCAGCGGTGAGTTCATCAAGCCAGCGGATCGTCTTTTTCCACTGATGCAGGGTAAATCGCATTGAGGTGTTAAAAGCTCTCAAGCCAAGAAAGTGAAAGGATAGTACGGATTTTGTTTCGGTATTTGCCTGAAAGCGTCGATGCTTGTTACTGACAACTAATAGCATGCCCAACAGTACAGCCACTAACGAAGCCAGTGTGGTAAGCAAGACCAGAACAGTAATGCGTGTCTTGGTTGTGCTGCGATTATTTTCATACCCCAGACCAAAGCGCGTGCTTTTCATATCCCGAAAGCCTTCTTCTATTTGCATGCGCTGGCGATAAATATCGATGACTTGTTTAGATAAGTGACGATGGTAGGGCAATGACGTCGCCAGTAGCCACGGATCTCTTGCGCCATCAGCATATTTCAATGAATTGGTATCCCGTTGGCGCGAGCCATTGGCATTAAACGCTCGTCGACCTTTCGCTTTCTCTTTAACCAACACCAAGGTACAGGCAAAAGGTCGTGACTTGACGATAAGCGCGTTATCAAATCGCTTGGGCCGTGTTGTAGCCTTTAGATAAAGCTCAGCGATAGATTGCCATTCATTACCGCCATCCAGCGAATATAAATGTGGCTTTCGCACACGTCCGACAATATGCCATCTCAATGCCTGCACTTCACGAAACCACGGCGATTTGTAGCCCGCATCAGTGACAATAATGGGCTGGCAGGTATCCGGTAAGAGCGTGTGCAATATCTCTAAAAAGTCTCTATGTGTAGTCGCTTTTGCACTGGCTTTTCTATCATGCACTTCCTGATAAAGGGTAATAGGCCGCCCTTTAACGACAATTGCGGCGCGAAGTAAAAAGTGCTTTTTGCACTTATCCAAATCTGACCAGTCAACGGCAATGACAGGATGTTTACAGGTACAAAATAACCGGCAAATCATTGCATAGATAAACGGTACTTCACGCTGGAGGTGACCATTAGATAACAGCCGGTCAGCCCGCTTAATACGGTGTTTCTCATAGGCATTGGAACGGATACCGCGCCCCATACTGGTCACAGTGGCCGAACCGCTCTCAATCAAGCTTCGCACACAGGCGACAACGGCCTGTTTGCGGGTTTTATGCATTTTATGGCTGACAAAAGAGACAAGATTGTTCAATATAGAGCGTGCATTCATGGTGTTTTCTGTGTTGGTTTTTTTTGGCGAAAGATCTGATCACCAAATGCCATGAATGTTCCCTAACTCTTTGACTTTATTTTACTATTCGTGGGGATAGCTCAGAGTTAAGTATTTACTCTAAAGTAGGCATCTTTTAATACAAAAGAACAAATACAAGAAGATGTAGAATTTTAAAAGGAATAAAAAGAGGCTAAAAGCGAGGACATTCCAAGTCAATTAGCCTACAGAGGAGAAATGCACTTACCAGTGCGAGGTTAAGTATTCGTATTTACTTGTTCAGCGAATTTAAAATTTCTGCTGTATGTTGCCCAACGTTAGGAATTTCACCAATACAAGGCTGGCTAACACTAAACTTAGGCGCAGGTGTTGGCTGTAAATATTGACCTTCACCTGTATAACAGCCACGCGCCTTAATATGCTCATGCTCAGCTGCTTCTGGAATAGATAAAACAGGTGCATAACAAGCATCAGTTCCTTCTAAAATATCGTTGCATTGTGCTTGAGTTTTACTTGCAAAAAATGCCGCCATTTTTGCTCTTGCTTGAGGCCACAACTTTTTATTGTTCTGCTGAGCAAAGTCATCATCATCAGCAAAGCCACACAATGTAACTAATTCTTTATAAAAATTAGGCTCTAACGCTTGAACTGAAACATATTTCCCGTCAGCACATTGATAAGTATTGCACCAATGAGATCCTGCGCCGAAAAAGTCTTGCCCTTTTTCTTCACGTAGCAACCCCTGCGCCCTAATACTGGTTAACAACCCCATGCTATAAATGGTGCCGTCACAAATAGCTGCATCAATCACCTGCCCTTGGCCAGTGTTTTGTGCATATAAAAGCGCTGAAGTTATACCAATGACCAATGGTAAGGTGCCACCACCAATATCGCCCACTAAGGTTGGTGTTGGATATGGTGCATCGTCAGGTAAACCGCCATAATGCAAGGCTCCAGTAATTGATACATAGTTGATGTCATGGCCAGCATTTTTTGCTAAAGGTCCTGTTTGCCCCCAACCAGTCATACGACCATATACGAGTTTTGGGTTGCGCTGATGACAAACCTCCGGTCCAAGCCCCAACTTTTCAGTAATGCCTGGGCGAAACCCTTCAATTAACACGTCTGATTGCTCAACAAGCTTCAATACTGTTTCAACATCATCAGGATTTTTTAAGTCTAGTGCAATCGACTTTTTACCACGCTTAAAAAATGAAGCATCTTTATTGCTATCTAAATCAATACCAGCGTTAGGGTTAGCCGTTTTACGTTCAATTAAAATAACCTCAGCCCCAAAGTCAGCTAGTATCATACCAGCTGCCGGACATGGCCCTAAGCCAGCCAACTCAACAACTTTTATACCGTTTAGTGGTCCCATTTCATTTTCTCCACGTTATAATACCAATTAAATTAAATATTTGATCATTCAGCGAGAGTTAAAAGGCTTAGAGGCAAGGCATTGGTTGCAGGTAATGGTTATTCCCTTATCAAAATCAATAACGCAAGCATATAAGCCTTTTAAACTCGCCCTTCGGGAGCTTGTCAGGAGAGTAATAACTTTACAAATTGCTTTAGTGGAGAATGCTACACCTGCATCAATTTGCTTTGTTCTAACTCCCCTGACACAGCTCTGAACTGACTAAATATTTAATGCAATTGGTATAAAAGCACCTTAAAGGTGCTTTAATAACTTATTAAGAACTTACTTAGCTTGCATCACTGTAGCGCCATCTAATCGGACAATACGACCATTCATATAGCCATTTTCAAATAAGAAAGAACAAGTATGTGCAAACTCTTCCATTTCACCCATACGTTTAGGCGCTTCACACATTTCTACAAGTGAATTAACCACTTTTTCACCTAGCGACTTAACCATAGGCGTACCAAATAAACCTGGTGCAATTGAATTTACACGAATACCGTAACGGGCTAATTCTCGTGCAGCTGGAATATTCATACCATTAACTCCGGCTTTTGAACCTGAATATGCACTTTGACCAATTTGCCCTTCAAAAGCTGCCCCCGATGAAATGTTTATAATCACTCCTCGTTCACCTTTTTCGTCTGGCTCATTCTTTGCCATTTGTTCAGCACATTTAGCCATCACATTAAATACACCACATAAATTAACGTTAATTACCGTAGCGTATTTTTTTAGGCTTGAAGCAATACCTTCTTTATCTAAAATTTTACACGGTAGTGGAATACCAGCCGCATTAACGTCACCGTGAATTGCACCGAACTTATCCATTACAGCAGCAATCGCAGCATCTATACTTTCTTCACTTGTTACATCAGTTTGGCAAAAGATAGCCTTATCTTCCCCAAGCTCAGCCACGGTCGCATTGCCTGCGTCTTCATTTAGGTCAAACAAGGCAACTTTAGCGCCCTTTTCTGCTACTAAATATTCTGCTGTCGCTTTACCTAAGCCAGAAGCGCCACCTGTTATAACAACAACTTTATCTTGCAAATTCATGAACTTTCTCTCAAATTTTTATACACATGCTGGTTAACTTGCAGTAACCAACGATAGAATTATTTAAATGCTTGAATACCTGTTAACAAGCGAGCAATTAACAACTGCTGAATTTCTGTAGTCCCATCAGGAATTGGTCCAACAATCGCTTCACGAGCTAAACGTTCAACAATAAATTCTTTAGTAACACCATTACCACCGTGTATTTGCACAGCATCACGACAAGCAGTAACCGCTATTTCAGTACCGTACCATTTCGCCATTGAGCACTCTTTGTCACAACGAATACCATTATCAATCATGTCAGCAGCACGTAAAGTTAATAGTCGAGCCGCATCAATTTCAGTTGCCATTTTAGCAATTTTAAGTGCAATTAGCTGGTGACCCGCAATCTGTTTGCCATGCTGTGTACGCTCTTGACTATATTTAACAGATTCTTCCAGCGCACGACGAGCAATTGAATAACCCCAAGCCGCCATATGACAACGAGCACGTTCAAACGTTACCAATGTATTTTTTAATCCATCACCTTCTTTGCCAACCGTATTCGCTACAGGCACACGAACATCAGCAAGGAAAATTTGAGAAGTTGACTGGCTGTTTAACGCCATTTTTTCAATTCCCTTAACTTCTAAACCTGGTGTGTCGGCAGGAATAGCAATATGCGTTAATTCACCTTCGCCTGTTTTACAGGTACAAACGAATATATCCATATGTTCGCCATTTGAAATCCAAGTTTTTTCGCCATTAATAACCCACTCATCGCCATCTTTTACCGCACGAGTTTTAACAGCAGCTACATCTGAACCCACATCTGGTTCAGAAATACCAATAGAAATAAACTTCTCACCCGAAATTAAACCTGGTACATACTCATCAATGATATGTTGAGGAGCATTATTAATTAACAAATCAATACCTGCTACGTTAATTAACCCAGTAAGCGCGAGATCTAATGAACCTACCGCAACTTCTTCCCAAATTAAAAGATGCGTTTTCCAGTCCATTCCATAGCCACCACTTTCTTCTGGGTGTGGAGCACTGATATAGCCAAATTCAGATAATTTACTGCTCCACTTTACCAATTGTTCTTTGCTAAAGTGGCTTTCACCGTGAGCTCTAATTTCTGGTTCAATCTCGTTTTGTACGAATTTACGAACCGACTCAACGGCCATTTCTTGTTCTTCAGTCATTTGGAAGTTCATTATTTATTCCTCATTACATTAATCTTTTACAAGGTCGATACTAGCCACTTAATAAAATTAAGCTTTTGCTAAAATGTTAATTGACACAGCGCCTTCTTCAATACCTACTAACCCACCGCTGTTTTCATGTACCGCATGTTTAGCACCAACAACCTGACGAGCACCGGCTTCACCACGAAGTTGAACAACAAGCTCATGAATTTGACCAAGCCCTGTCGCACCTAGCGGATGACCTTTAGACTCTAAGCCACCTGATGGGTTAATTGGAATGCGGCCTCCAATTGTAAAGTCACCATTTTCTGCAGCTGGTCCAGCTTCACCAAAACCAACTAAACCAAGGTTTTCAGCATGTAAAATTTCACCCATTGCTGTTGCATCATGAACTTCAGCCACGTCCATATCTTGTGGACCAACACCCGCTATTTCATAGGCTTCTTTTGCCGCTAAATGCTCACAGTGCTGATCCCACTGATCAGCTGGTCGGCTAGTAGCGCTGCGAATAACAGCAGCAAGTACTCGAACAGCGCGCTTTTCGGCATTTAATTTTTTCAGCCCTTCTTCATTACAAACCACAACCGCTGCCGCACCGTCTGAAATAGGTGCACACATAGGTAAAGTTAAAGGGTAAGTAATTGGTGGAGCTGCCATTACTTCATCAATCGTATAAGGGTCTCTAAATTGCGACAATTCATTATGAACTGAGTGCTGGTGGTTCTTAGCGCTCACTGCCGCTATTTGTCTTTGAGTTGTACCAAATGTTTTCATATGGTTACGACAAAAAGCTGCATATACATCCATAAACACACTATAAGGGCGCTCTGAGGTTGTACCTGGTGGCACTTCAAAACCTTCAGCAGGCTTTAATAAAGTTTTAAGGTTTTGCTCTGGATTGCTCACATCCCATGCACCATCAAATACAGAGAACATCTTAGCTTTGTCGGCTACATTCATCTTCTCTGCGCCAACAACTAGTGCAATATCACATGCACCTGATTTAAGCATTTGGTTGGCTAGATAAAAACCTGAACTACCTGAAGCACAAGCATTCTCAACATTAAAGATAGGGATACCTTCAATACCATTTTTACTTAAGTAAACTTGTCCGGGTACCATACCCTGACCATGTAAATGGCCTTGAGTACAGCCAGTGAAAAATGCCGTTCCAATTTCGTCTTTATCACAACCAGCATCAGCAAGTGCTTTTTCAATTGCTTCGCCAGTCAAACTTTCTAATGTACGTTCGATGTGTCGACCAAACTTAGTCATGCCAACACCTGCGATATAAATATTACTCATGTTCTTGGTTCCTATTATTAGCTTAATTAAGCAACTCTTGCTATTTGCCGATAAATTGCGGTTTACGTTTTTCAGAAAACGCAGTTAAGCCTTCGGTAAAGTCGTATGAACGCATATGCTTTCTTAACAATACTTGCTCATGCTCTAATGCTGCATCTCTCGATTTATCTAAAGCTTGATTAGCCACTTCTTTCATACGACGAAGTGCAATTGGGCTTTTTGAGGCAATTTTGAGTGCAAGTTTTTGTGTTTTATCTTGTAGCTCATCATCATTTGTAACTACGTTAACAAAGCCATATGTTTTCATTTCTTGTGCAGATAAAGTTTCACCAGTAAACAATAAATACTTAGCTACATTGTGAGGGATAATTCGAGGTAATAAGGCTGCCCCTCCAGCGCCAGGGTATACGCCAAAGTTCGCGTGAGCATCACCAATGACTGCACTTTCAGCAGCCACCACTATATCTGCACACATAGCTGTTTCTAGACCGCCCGCCATAGTAATACCATTTAACGCTGCAATTACTGGCTTTGGAAAGTCACGTAGTGGATTAAATACGTTTTCACATAATCGATCTAAAAAGTCTTTCTCTCCAGGAGGTAGCTTTTGTGATGCCAATACTTCTTTTAAGTCTGCCCCTGCACAAAAAGCAGCACCAGTGCCAGTAATAACAACGGCTCTAATTTCATCATTATTAGCTATTTCAGGAATATACTTTTCATAAAGTTCAATGATTTCACCATTGATTGCATTCATTCCTTTCGGGCGGTTTAATGTTAACCAGGCAATACCATCTCGGTTTTCAAAAAGTAAGTTTGCTTCACTCATCACTAATTCCTAATTTTTATTTTGTTAGCCATAAACACGCTAAGTCTTGAGATGGTTCTACTCTAAAAAATAAAAACGCAAAAAAAACCAGCCAAAAGTATGGGTTTAGGAAAAAAGTATGGGAATAGTTAGGAAGGTATATTTAGAAAAACAATAAACAGTTTAAAATTCAATATATTAGAGTGAGATTTTAAAATAAACAAGTTTAGAAAATTGGAAGTTTAAGTATGGGCTCCAAACGAAAGCCCATACTATATTTGTTTAATTTTCAGCTTTAGCTTTTCGATATTCACTTGGTGAGTGCCCCGTCCAACGACGAAATGCACGAGAAAAGTTACTAGTATCAGTAAAGCCTAGTTGATAGGTAATTTGACTAATACTCATTGAGTCTTGCTCAATATATTGAATTGCTAATTGTGAGCGTAAGTCGTCTAAAATTTCTTGGTAACTAGTATCGCGTTGTTCTAGTTTGCCATGCATATTCCTCGGGCTCATATTTAATAATGAAGCAATACGCTCTTTATTACATTCCCCAGTAGGCAATAGCTCAATAATTTTAGTTTCAACTTGGCGTACAATATCAGAGCGATCTAAACGTGCTAAATGCTGAATAACAATTTCATCGTTCACTCGCGCCAATTCAGAACTTGCTGCAGGCAGTTGAACAAACATATCTTCTTTAGCAAAATGTATCGCGTTTAATTTGGAAGAAAACTCAACAGGGCATTTAAATGACTGCTCAAATAACTCTGCCCCAATTTCTGGTTTTTCCCTTACGAGTTGAACTTTTAAAGGGTTAAAGTTAGGGCGGAAAATATGTCGACACATTTGAACAATAGCCATTAACCAGCCTTCAATAGTTTCATCACAAGTTACTGTATTGATAATTTCAATATCCAACACATAATCATCTTTTGTTTCAGTTAACGTATGAATGCCGTTATCACTAAGTAAGCGGAAATAGCGTACTATGCGTTGGCAAAAGTCATTTAAATTGTTACTCGCATATAACGAATAACCAAACGCGTGAAAGCTGCCAGGATGAAAGTTTTTACCAGCTAACAACCCAAAACCTGTTATGCCCGTTGCTTCTACTGCCAGCCTAAAAATTTCCGTAATTTTAACGGTTTCAATACGGTAACTTGGCTCTGATGACGTAACTAAATCAACGCCAGCTTTTTTAAACAAAGCTTGGCTGTCTATCCCTTCAGACTCTAATGCTAACGCAATGGCACTCGCCCAACTGATTATAGTTTTAGGTTCATTATTAGTTGATGTTGTCATAGAAAGTATTAACTCACTAATTTTATTATTATCATTTTTCTATCATAATGATACACGAATAAAACAATGATAGAACCTTTAAATAATTATCATCAAAATGCGTTTAACTAATTTAAAAGTATAATAAAAATTACATTTATCAAGTAACTAAATAGTGACTAAATTTGATATTTATATAGGCCAACACGCAATTTTAATAGAACTGCTGTAATAACAATAGGTTGAGCCAATTTCTAAATGTAATTGGCTTTATGTTGAAGAAGTGAAGAAAAGGAGCTCTAGCTTAAAGAAGGTTGGGTTAATGTAATAGCTAATATCTATAGCCAATACTAAGCATTGGGTATGAGCCGTCATTGTACACATTAAATGTAGCACCAAACGTGTTCTGCGCAACTAAATCAGGACACTTTTCTTAAGGAACTTTGCTCATATTCTATTGGCGACAGATCACCATTAGCGGTATGAAGTCGCTCTAAGTTGTAATAGCGCATATACGCAGTTACATCATTTCTCATATGTTCACGAGTTGGTTGTGGTATTTTCAATAGCCAATCATGTTTTAAGCTGCCGAAGAACCTTTCAACTACCGCATTATCCCAACAAGCACCAACATCACCCATGCTCGCTCTTATACCGAAATTGGCTAGCAATTTACGATAATGCTTACTGGTGTATTGTGAGCCTCTATCCGAGTGAAACACTAAGCCTTTAGGCGGTTGGCGCAAGTTATAAGCCTTCATCATAGCTTTGCTTACTAAGTCAGTCGTCATTCGTTTGTCGATATGCCAACCAACGATGCGGCGTGAATATAAGTCCATAACAATGGCTAAGTACATCCAGCCTTCACCTGTTCTTAAGTAAGTCACATCACCAGCCCAGACCTGATTTGGTGCAACAGGGTTAAAGTTCTGGTTCAACAGGTTATCAGCAACAGCATCACTGTGTTTGCGTTTGGTTGTCACCTTGTATGCCACTCGTTGAGTCACAACTAAGCCAAGTGTTGCCATTAACTTCTGAACGCCATAATCACTGACGTTAAAGCCCTCTCTGCGTAACTTCTTTCTAAGCTCCCGATAACCTAAGCTATTTCTGCTTTTCTCGAAGAAGTGCTTTGCCATTCGATATAAGTTCAGTTGCTCTGCTGTGATGATTTTGACTGGCCGTTTGAGCCAAGCGTAATAAGCACTACGGCTTACTTTCATCACTTTACAGAGCTTAACTACGGGAAATGCCGAAGATAACTGCTTAATCGTTTTAAACGTTACTTGGTTTCCTTTAGCAGGAGGGCGCTGGCCTTTTTTAAAATCTCTTTTTCCATCCTTAGCTCTTTATTTTCCTTACGTAGTTTTAGCAGCTCTGCTCGTTCATCCGCATTTAAACTGGCTCCAGATTGCTCAGCCTCGAATTTAGCTTTCCAGTGATAAAGTAACTTATCTGTGATACCTAAAGACGCTGCTGCTTTTGGTACGCTGTAGCCTTGCTCGGTTACCAATTTGACAGCTTCTTGTTTAAATTCAGCCGTGTAACTTCTGTTTGTTCGTTTTGTCATTTAACACCTCAATAATTGGATTATATTCCATTATTAAAGTGTCCTGTTTGATTAAAGCAGATCA